>Ga0157364_1000927_pt1 | contig 23069 bp, 14 predicted proteins | sample AttsexASBM2_FD_111476 | JGI IMG/M metagenome (GOLD analysis project Ga0157364, IMG submission 111476) | Fungus gardens microbial communities from leaf cutter ant in Ribeirão Preto, State of São Paulo, Brazil - Atta sexdens ASBM2 | ecosystem: Host-associated > Fungi > Mycelium > Unclassified ...
AAAAACATGTAGACATTTCAGAATTTTTTATAACAAACAAAAATATAGAAAGTATAAGTTAGAATAAAAAATTAATAATTAATTAAAGAAGGCGTTTTTATATTTTAATAAAATTCTTTGTGTTACTATGTAGTTCCAGAAATATCTATTTTCTGAGATATTAGATATTTATTATTTTTTCATATGAAATACAAATTACGCTTTATTCATTAAATTAAATGTTTGACGTATCTTTAGTCTTAAAAGAAGCTTCTTAATGACTCTCAAAAATTTTCTTACAAAGAAGATTTTCTTGAATTTCTACTTTTTACGAACAAGCCATAGATTTTAATATCGCCCCGTAATAAAAAATCCGCGGAATTTAAATATTTCAAAAACTAAACATTTAAAACTCGAGTGACATAATTTTAGTACAAAAGGTATATCTTTAAGATATATAGTTTTTGTTACACTTTGAATATAACTTTCGTATCTCGTAAATACATTTTCCATAAGTAGACAGATATCCCGCTGAGTACACTGTGACGGATTGTGTGATTAACAAGCTCTCTAGTGTGAAACATGCTGATGTACCATGAATTTTAACTTATGTGACCGGATATTTGCAGTCTTTCTACCTATCACGTATGGCATACATGACGCACACAAAAGGTTTTTCATAGAAGTTTTTTTTCTATAATTTTACCTGTCTATTGTAACATATTGGAAATATATCCGTGCGCATGCATCAGCACCTTTCTTCTGAGAAACGAGATGTACCATTCTTTCATAGTACATATAAGCATGTATAAATTCATAGGGGGTCCAAAATTCGAAAATTGAAAATCCTTATATCGATATTCTTTACTAAAGCATTCTATTAATGTTTCTTGTCGGCATTTTTTGTACATGTTTTAAAGCATTTTATCAATGTTAGTATTTTCATATTACTAAAACTATCATAAATCCATGCCTATCCTATATCGTTTATGTGTTTCTAAACTAATAAATTATTTCTGTTGTGAGACAAGTGTAGTTTCCAATGTCATAAAAACTCTTATGCTAGTTCCATATTAATCTAAATAAATAAATCGGTGTTGTAGCCAGATATTCAAAGATATTTAAACTTTTCTAGCAAGGTACGCTGAACAAGTTCATATAGCTTTCAAAATTTTGCTACGATGTAATTCTTGTATCCTGCAAAAAAGAACTTACATGAAGATTATTCAAATACAAATTATTGATAGTCACGTAATCGATCTCACGTTAACATTAACCACGATCCATTTGCGACATGTCTCGCGACAATAATTGATTTCTTCCGGAGTGATTCGCGCACTCGTTGCAATACATAATTCAAATATTTGCAAAGCGCTCGCCAGTATTGCGGGTGCAATTACCAGCGATTGGAAAGAAAAGCTCGCATTATGTCTTCGGTATTTAACTATTCTGCAATTGGACTCTCTTCTCGCCGAATCGTTTTTCACGATTCAGCAATTCCGTCTCACGATCCAACAGTAAATACTTTACCGGACGAGATACTTTCTTAAAAAAACTAAGACGAATACAGGATCACAGGTATACAGAAATACATAAAAACAAGGACGAAACCAAGATGAATACAAGAATATTTTTCAATTTCTCAAATATTATTTTATATTAACGTTTGTAATAAAATCGTTGTAAAGATGCGTGATAGTTTAAAGCATTCAAAAGTTAAAGTTTCAAGCTTTAAAATGCTTTTTTGAAAGCATTTGATATTAGTCGCTCTGCGACTATTTTTTGCAAAGATATGTAATTTTTAATTTTAACCTTTTTAATGTTTATTTTAAATAATTGTTTAATTTTGCTAGCAGTAGTAGAGTAATATATTTATAAGCGTTATAGCCTTTTATAAGCGATCATAATACCTATAATTTTACACTTTAAACTGCTTTTTGAAGTGCTTCAAATTGATAATTTCTAAATTTATTTCTTCACCTAGTCTATGCATATATATAAAATTTCATTAAAACCGTAATTGGCCACTTTCCTTACTAATAAAGTACTTTAATACATATATTGAACGACTGATGACAATTTGATGTATAATGACTTTTCCAATTAGTGCATAATTTTTATTTTAGTACGCTCGTCTAACAGCAAACTTTCTATTTTCTTACTGTTATCGACAATGTTATTATGTGTATGTGTGTGAGACGATAATACAAAAAATTCAAATATAATGGGTGAGCTTCTCGTTTAACGGAACCTTTTTCGTATCCTTTCCCGGAGCTTTGGAAGATTACGAGCGAAATATGTGCATTGCAGCAGCAACTTTTCTTACAAAATTATTTTCAGCTTACTGTCCCAAGACGCGGAGAATATGCGTATATGGATGAAAATGGAAACGATAGAATGTGTATTTAAATGAGAAAGCGGGAATTGTGGTTGGGCAAAAATAGTACAAAGCAGGCTCGGAGAAGCAATAATTATGAGACATAAAGTGACGAGAATCGTGCAGATGAACGACGCGCACGCAGAATTCTGAGAAGACACGTTTCTCTACGTTTCTCTGAAGGTCCAATCGCTCGAGTCATTAGTGTTCGTAACGTTCCTTACCGATAACCGAACGCCAAGTGCTCATCGTTTCAGTAAGCTAAACGAAAGACCGACAAAAAATAACGAGAAAAGATGGATGATGAAAAAGAGGAAGGAAGGAAGGAAGGAATAAATAGGATAGAAGCGATTCTTAAAAATATCTTCAAGGCTCTCCTGCGTTGACTGTATCCTATGCATTTTTATCATATTCCTTTTTTGTACTTTCAAAGAAAAGAAGTTCTAGACAAATCAAAACAATTCGCCCAAAAATAAAGCGACTTATTAGAAGAAGCTTTCATATATACAAGGGGAAAGTTTTTTAAGTTACACAAAAATGGCGCGCATATCTCAAAAAAGGATACAACATGGTCGATAGGTACACCATCTTTTATGGTTGTTGTCAAATTTTCAGGCAATTGCGTCCATTAGTCATTTAATTACGAATTATCAAACCAATCAAGTCAAACATTTTTTAACAATGGATAAAAAAGAGTTTCGTACATTTATTCGCAATTGATCGAACAGTACGAATTGCTGTCCCACCCACCGTACTCTTCAGATTTGACCCCATGCAATTTCTTTTTGTTCCCAAATCTGAAAATTTGGCTCGGAGGAAAGAAATTCACCTCAAATGAGGAAGTCATTGCCACCACAAATTATTTTGCAGAGTTTCAATCATTGTACTTTTTTTTTGGGTGGCTTAAAAAAATTGGAGCACTTCTGGATTAAGTGTATTAACTTAAAAATGGAGAACTTAAAAGGGGATTATATTGAAAAATAAAATAAAATTTTTTCGAAAAAATGTTGTTTTCTTTTAGACTTAAGAAACTTTTCAAGTTGCTCTCATATATGTGAGAAACTCGGGACTTTTCTGTATTGTCTTTCTATAACAGATCACGGAGAAATATAACATAAGTTTTTTTTTTTCAATAATGATTTAGTAAACATGTTCCATACCATGATTGCATCGATGATCCATACTAGACTTTCTATTCAGAATATTTGATATTTTGATTATAAAAAGAAACATAATTATAAAATAATTTTTTATATTGTGCATATACTGCAATATTGGTACCTTAGATTTTGTACTAGTGATAATGTTTGTATTTTTTTAACTATTATAAGATATATATTTTTTAACAAATATAACAAACGCAAATAAAAACCTATGTGTCTCACACAGCGTGATGATCAAATCACTTCAAATTAGTATGAAATGTGTTAACAGATTGAATTAAATAATTATACATTAGTATTAAGTTTTACTTTGTTATAATATACAAGATTAATGTTACAATAGAAAAAGAGGACCAGTAGCAGCTATCGAGTGTAGATAAAAAATTAAAGTAAATCTTATTATAAAATAATGAAAGGATAGCATCAATTCATAGAATTTTCTTCACAAATAATAAATAAAATAATAATTTAAAAGTTATAGTGGAAGTTGATAGATAATATAAAACTACAAATATATTTAAACTAATAAAGGTTAAACAAAATTCAAACAAGTGCATATATCATCATACTAATCAAATAACAATAAATGTGTTAAAAGTATAAAATAAAATAAATTAACAATTACGTGTTCATTCTTTTTTGTTGAAAGAGTCATATAATCCTTTCTCGGAGACATAGAAAAGTTCTTGCTTGGTACATATACAGGTAATGTTTGATTATTATGAATTTTCTCGGGAATTGATGAGTTTATATATAGAATAGAATTCCATAATTATATCATACAATACTATATTTAATACTATATTCTGGCTAGAGAAGAATTGATTAAAGTGAAAAGGAGAATTGTCGAGGTTAGAATTATCAAGATTAGGAACAGTTTTCCGGATAATAAGCTGGATTATAAGAGGCAATCAAAGAGTTAGTCAATGGTATCGTGCAAGTTTGCGGTCTACAACTTGCAGTTACTCTCGTACCGATCTCTGTCTCCCGTTATTGATTTTCACAACTCTGATATTAACTTTTATAGCAATCCAGCTTCTGTCTTTTATCTTTCTTATATATAAATATGCTAGTAATCAGTGCTAATCTCGAGAAATCAATTATTTAATAAATAATTTTAATTGTTACTCAAATCAAAGTCAACACATGTTGCGTTTGCAATTAGTGTTATAATTTTTTTAAACATCATCATTCATATCTGACTAAATTCTGAACGAATCTGAAGGTATATTTATATAAAAACATACACAATAAAGAACCTTTTTGTATTTGTGTTGAAACCGATCCGACTCAAATTTATTAAAATATGTTGAATTTTTAACATATTCAAGTGTTAATTTAATATAATGTTATTATATTAGTTTAATAAGTCTTAAATATTCAACATTTTAATGTGAAAATAACATAATTTATAAGTAAATAAATAAATAACATAAAATAATATATTTTAAAATGTAAATATTATAAGACAAATAAATAAAATACATGTTAATTTAACACACTATAAACTTTAATTTTATTGAAAAAAGTATGCTATCACAACTTGCAAATTGTATCACATATTCTTTATGTTAATTTATTTATGAGATATTTGTTACTTTCTAACATATTCATCTTGTATTCAATTAACACAAAAATTTGAATGGATCGTTAGAAATACTTGAAATATATTGTATGTAACACATAAAAATGAGTATTTATTTATTTTTATCGAGATTAAATGAATAATACAAGGTGCTTTGTTGTTGAATTAAATATAAATTCAAAGAAATATCGATTTTGCATCACCAATTAAAGGCTAACTCACTTTTTCGTATGGTCAGATTCGACGAAAGACGTAATCGAACATATATAGACTGAATGAACCCTCTTCGAGCAACCCCGAGCGTCGAAGACCTGAATGAGTCTAACTATTCCTATGTAGCGCCTCGCGCGAGCGAGCTGAATCCCCGTCGTTGCCTCTAAGTATGAATGAAGACTGAAATAGCTGTGCCAGGAAGTGGTGCCATAATAAATACCTCGTCTACTCAGCTCTCCATGCTAGATCCACCGCTCGTTCTCCGTCTCTCTCTCTCTCTCTCTCTCTCTCTCTCTCTCTCTCTCGCGTCTTCGCCGCCTTCCACCGAAAGCTCTTTAATAATGCAGGACAGTCGTTTGCCCGTTTAACTCGGATAACCTAATCGTCCATTTCTAGACCGACTCCTCCGCGATATTCCTGTATGTACATTCGTGACTTCGGGCGTTCCGCATTACCTCGGAATAGACACCTCGTTCTATATATACCTCTCACCGATGGATTCTGCCGGTCAAAATAGATCGTCCATGCAAATTTATTTTCGCTCCTCAGAAGCGCGTTTATATGCTCTAATGTGTTTTTCTAAAGTACGAGAAGCTACGATTGAAATGGTTAAAAAACAAGGAATCTTCTCAATATTGATATTTCTCTAATCCTCTCCCCTATCATAACAATCACGATCTAAATTCAAAATATGAAATAAAGAAACATCCCATGATGAATACGTTTCACTTAGCGTTTTGCGAGCATCATTTCGTTCCTGTTAATTAAAAAAGTTAAACAAGAATCAAATAATATTTGCGAGTGTTGTGAACGTGAAGTAGAACGTACCTAACAACTATACCTAATAAAAAAGAATCGCGAACATAATATAGAACCACACTCGTTTTTCGAAAGGATTGATCCATCTCGAATTTCATTTTCGCGTCTCGCAATGTCGCGGAAGTTCGCGCTTCCATCGACCAACAACATTTTCGGATATTGACTCTCGCACCTCGTCCGTCACCTTGTGATTCGCCAATGTAGATATGTATCGTCGTGTATCCAATGACTCGCGTCAGCAGACCGCCAGGTTGCCAAGCGAATTTATCGTACGACGGCGATCCGCGGCGGCGGGTGTCCGGGGATAGAAGGGAGTCGACGGGAGACGCGTATAGTTCCATCGTTAAGGAGCCAGCCCGGCGGTGGACTGGATAGGGAGATGGTTTAGGGTCCATACATAGAAGGAGCCGACACCAGCACGTATAAGGACGGAACGTGTGGGGTATTGACTAGCCGGCTGGTCCCGGCAAGGGTTGCGGCTAAGACGGAGAGAGCAACTGAAGGCAGAAGCGGGAGGGAGGGGGAGGGGGAGAACGGGAATACTCGAAGGGACGGAGGGAGATGCTGTACGGAGAATGGTGAGAGAGAAAAGGACGCGCGAACGGAGCCGTGGAGGTGAGAGACGAGGGACGAGACGCTCTCTCATTGCTAAAGGTGGTTGCAGGACGGTGGGACGGGACGTGAGGAGGGACAGGAAGGGGGAGGTTAGGACGGCAGGGTGGACTACCTAAGACTGATATGGATTGTAGATTATTCTGGACCTCGGGGTGCGGCTTGGCCAAGGGTTAGTATCTCAGAACCCTTGGCGCGCGCTCACCCCCGCCTCCCTCTTCTTCTCTGCCTGCGGAGCTCTCGTACTCGACCCGCGTTACCAAACCTCTCTTGAGCGTCCACCCGCTCTCCTTAACCACCCCCTCGCACAACCCATGCTTCCTGACCGGCTCCTCGCACTCCTCCTCGCGGTTCCTTCTCGCGGAGAAGTTCGTCCGTTCCGACTAGGCGGCTAGGCCTGCGGCCGATTACATGCCTTCCCGTAATCCGATGTTGCGCGAATCTCCCCCTCGTCTCTCTTTCTCCCCCTCCCCATCGCGTCTCGCGAACCAATTCTCTCTGTGTTCCCGAAGACTCGAAACCAGGAGAATCCTCCGACGGTGGAGAGAATTCGCAATAATCACCAGCCGCATAATCGTGGCGCGGCGTGTCGATTATATTATTTCGCCGGGAGTTCTCATTCTTATATGAGAAACATCATCCGCGAATGATATGATAGATAGACTGAGAAACAATCCATCGATATTTTGCGCGAAAATCTTTTTCAAATCTTCTACCTCGCAACGAAAGTTTGTTGGATCCAATGTCGACGACTGCTGTTTACATGCTCTCCCTTTACTCGATGTTACAGGCATCGCGCCTTTATATACAGGCAATCTTGACTACGAAGATTCGTGCCAAGATTCAAGAGTTTAAGGTCTCGGTACTTGACCGACCTTCTTCCGGCAGCGCATTGTACCGTTTTATGTCCTTTCTGTCAAATTAGCTGAATCCAGTAAATGATTGTGCGCACCAGTTTTGCAAGGAAATTGTTTTCCTTTTCATTTTACTTGTAAATGATCTCTCTTTTACTTCGATCTTTTTACAGATTTCATTTTAATGAAAAGTTATGCTGCAAATCGCATCTCCAGGAAATTATAATCCGAAAATATTTTCATTAAAATACAATAATCTAAATAAGATTCTTAAAAAAAGAAATTCTAAAAATCCAAGAGATAAGAATGTAAATCAATTTTATTACTTATTAGAAGACAAGAAGAGAAAGAAAACGAGAAAGAGAAAGAATAAATTTCATTATTACAGGAAAAAGTCGCACTTTATATTTGAAATTATGACAAAAATATGTCTAATGACATAATATCGCGTTTGAATATTAGGCAATGGCTTTCATTATGGCTTATTAGGCAAAGTTCAAACGTTTGAAAGAAATAGTCAAATTTTTTGACAAAGGATCAAAATGTCACTCACGTTGTCCAATACATCAAATTAAACTGAACTAAAAAAATTAAAAATTTAATTAACAAATTATAAGTACTTGATAAATAAATCCGAAACCGTTGTCTTATCAGTTGTAGATATAATTAGCGGTATGATTTTTATTATGTAAAACGTTTGATTATCGTAATTCTATAGCGATTGATTGAAATATTATTCTTCATACATTCTCGACAACTTAACTTAAAACATGTCTGTGTTTCCGCATAATTAAATTACTAGTAATAATTAAATTACTAGTAATATTATTTATAAATAATAATAAATTATATAAATAAAAGTAATAGTGATTAATTTTAAATTAATATGTATAAAATTAGTAAAGAAATATATCGATATTTAAATATTACGAACAGTATTTTCCTTTCCCTTATTCTAAGCACATCATTCTCTACTATTCTTTTTTTTATTCTTATCATAGAAAAATAATCAATATGTAATCGTAATTATTTCTCTTGATGCGATATATGTGATAATTATTGCAAAATAGAGATATTAGTGCGAAACACAGCTGATCATGATCATCACAATACTGATTTCTCTCGCTGATTAAATATCGCGATCCCATTTCTTTCCCTTTTCTTCTCCCTCCTTTCATTTTCGCTGATCTTTTAAGGTAGCGATGCGTTGTTAATGACTGTTAATGACAGTTGTTACGACTCGGCGACTATTAGTTTCTCGTGTACCTGGTACGCCACGGCACACGCTCGGTAATTACGTATACGTTCCATCGACCGCCGTCGTGGGTTCTGCAACGTAAAACTATCACGGAGTGCCGGCTTTGGAAAATGGTGCTCTTGTTTACGTCATGCACATTGTTAAAAGGCAACAATTATGCAATAATTACAGTTTCCGGTGACACTGCGTTGATTGACAAAGATTTGTTTCGTGCAATAGATTTTTGATCTACGACTTATATCAGTTTCGCATGTTTTATGTTTGGTAATTAACATTGACATTTCAATTTCCTTTAATCTTCTCATTTACTTGAGTTTTAATTTCCTGCATTGCTATATGACTACTATAACTATATTATTTTAATAATTATAAACACTTTGTGAGTTCACTCAACGTAATAAAAGTTATTGCACCACAAAAAATTATAAAAGATCATTGCACATAAAAAAATCATAGTAAGGAATCATTATATTTGCAAAAGTATATCTTTCTATTCTAAAAGTATATCGCTCTATTTTACAAATAAAAATTTTATTGACTTATAATCATTTGGTAGATTGTCGGTAAAATACAATATAATCCGTTATTTGTAATGTAATGTAGAACGTTGCTGCAAAGTTTCTTATCTATATTATTCTACTTGACAAACATTCTACTTGACGCGAACCTTCCTGACTAATTAAAATTTAATTGTATTGATTTCTGACACTTACGATCATTGATCGGGCAGCGATAATAGAAAATCGTTAGAATCCGACCGAAACTCTTTTTTGCCGAAACTGAACCGAAACACTCGGTTACATGTCAGTTTCAACTAAAATCGAAACCAAAATTAAAACATAGAGACCTTATAAAAACCATATGTATAGACATATATTTCTTCTTCATAAATATCATAATTTATTAAAATACTAATTAAATTTCGACCGAAATCAAAAACCGAAATTTCGGTTATGTGTCAATTTTGGCCAAAGAATGTAAATATTGTACTTCTTCTTCATAAATATCATAATTTAATTATTGAAACAATAATATTACACAATAAAATTACACATAATAAAATTAACATTTATGAAGAAGAGCTATATGGTTTCACTCGAAATTAATACGTAATAAGTGTTCGTTTCGGTCGGACTCTAAAGATTGTGTTAACAATAAAAACAAAATGATTAAGAATAAAACGATCTTACAGTAGTAAGTCGGTTATCTCTTAAGCCACAGATAGTCTGGGGCCTACTTCCAGCAGGGTTCTCACTCTCACGAGATAATCTTTCACATTCTACGCATACCTATTCCTATGCCTAGCTGAGCTATTCTGTTGGATAGGTGGTATAATCGAGACCGGAGTCCGCATGCATTCGAGCCACACCGTAGGAGCCTTGGCAGTTTCGCGGAAGCAACAAGCTGTTTATGGCTGCTCCTTGCGCTTCTCTCGGTTCTCTCTTAACCTATCTCCCTCCCGCCCGTCCACCCCCGTTACCTTCATGCAATAGCCGCCCGCCGTTGCCTCTCGTCGCCTTCGTGCGGCACCATCGTTTCTTACGTATTCGTATCCGCGCTCTCTTCTCTTCACAAAAGGGTAGCATCGTACCATGTAGCTTACATGGGGGAGAGAGAGAGAGAGAGAAAGAAGGGGAGAGAAAGTAAGAGAAAGGCATGTGATGGTGAGAAGAATAAGAAAGAGATGGAGACGCCAGAAGAAGCCCTCCTGGGAGCAACCATCGGCGCGAAGAGCGTGCCAAGTGGCTGTTTACATCAATTTTATCGCCGATTTCTGAACCCCGCTGTCAGAACAGATTCCGCACACCCGCGTTTAGACTATGTCGTATGATGTATATCGTTAAGGGACGTCGAAAGTGAGATGATCTCAGAATCGAGGATTTGCAAAGTACTCATACTTGCATCGCTATCAAAGATTCTACTATCAATGAGTACATTTCTAATCATTGCTTATTGATTTATTAAAAATGTTCCTTCTGATTATTTTGCAAGATCGAATAACAAAAGAAACTATTAAAGCAAAATTGAATAGTTCTTAAGGAAAATGTATCTCATAATGTTCTCATTTAACAAACTATCTAATACATTTCTTACTATCTAATACATTTATTTATAATGTTTTATTTACGTTATTAGAATAAAATCGATAATATATAAGTGAATCAAATTAACCAAAATAGGTTAGATAAATTTGATTTATTCATATTACATTACACGTTCGCCCACGGTATTCGTTCAGGGGACCGCGCACAAAATTGAGTCTTACATGAGTCACGGAGAATAGTATATGTCTGTGACAGCGCGTGCAGCAAATAGCCGTGCGAACCTAAGTCTTTGCTAATCAGATTATATATAATATTCGGCCTTGGAGGATAAATGCGCACGATCCGCTGTACCGAATGAGCGAAGTGCATTAATTGAATTCCTAATGGTGTAATGCTTTCTTTCCAACAGTGAAATCTCGTAAATCTCATAGCTGCTAATGGAAACAACCGCGAATAATTATATAGGCCAAACTGGAGGTAAATCAGTAATAATTGAATCTGCGGCTATTGCCACCTAGTCCGTTATTCGCGTCTCTAAATCTTATTAATTAATTTATATTTCTTTTTCTTGTTCGGTGGTTATTATCTCTCGTGGTCAGAATTTATACGAACATGTACTAATTTTATATTTACGTAAGTAATGAAAATTTTTCAGAAAATGTATTAAGATACCTTAATTTATGAATTAAATCTCCTTGACCCACGGTCTTTTAATTAATTAATTATACAGATATGTATATTTTATATATATAAAGTATATTTTTAGATGAAATATGATAATTTTCATTTTAGTTATCATGATGCTGATTATGCATGAAAAATTTATTTGTAATATTATTTAAGATTGTATCTTCAGATATATGACTCAATTTCGAATATGCACGATTTCGAAAAATTTTATATCACGAAATATTTTATTTTTTAATAATCTTGTACTAAATGTTATTAAACACGATTATACGATGGTCCTCGACTCTTTGCTTCACCGTCGAGATAGATTCTCTGAGATAGATTTCATTTATGGTATCGCGATACACACAATGTTACGGCAATGAATTCAACGGCGGACACGAGAAGCGCTTGACCACTACTTCGTTCACCCAAATGATGGAAGGACGTGTCCACAGTGGACGAAAGAGCGCATAGTGACGGAGAACATAGTAAGGTGAAGGAGGGGTGGATGGTGGTACAGGGGAGAGGTTGAAACGGACTTAGGTGTGTATGCGCGCATCCTCAAGCCGTTGCATCCCTCTATCCGGGCAATAGCGGCTCCTCACCCCGCGGCTGTACACACCGGTACCGGATAGAGGGTTGCTCGGGAGCCGATCTGGGACGTGTGCTGGGCAGGCGAATACGAAGGTGGTCGTGAGCGGGGTGAGAGTCGTAAGACGGCGGGCCAGAGCGGTGGGCAAGGGACGAGGGGTGAAGGGCGCGAGACAGAAAGACGTGCAGATATACATGCGCGCGTACATATAATAGAGAGACAGAGAGGGATGGAGTTGGAAAGATGGCAAGGGATTCGAGGGAGTCGCGGTAAAGGAGGGGTAAGGAGGAAGACGAGAAGGAAGGAATAGAGGGAGAGAGGATAAGATGGAGAAAGAGAGAGAGAGAGAGAGAGAGAGAAAGCGCAGAACGAGAAGGACGAAGAGGTGGAGGAGGCCGGTGGTAGTTGAGGGGTGGTGTTGGGTTGGTGTACAAGGCGAGGGAGCGCGCGCGAGGGGGGAGTACCGTTAATTCCCCGATACAATGCTCATATCACCTTCCCCTCTCCCTGACCACCCACCGCCGCTCTCGTCCTCCTTCCTGCACACCCTCTCGCCTCCCGGTCCCTCTCGCCTCGCCAGCCAACTCCACGGCCCCCTGCCAGCCTGCCTGCTTGCTTGCCTGCCTGCCTGCCTGCCTGCCCTGGCTTCGCCTCGCGGACGTTCCTTGTCTTACTGGCAAACTTAATCGATATTTCACAGTTTCTTACCCCCCTCCCCGTCTACGCCGTCCTCCTCCATCTTCCTTTCTCCCTTTCCTGCCTTTATCGCGTCCTCCTATTCCCGCACGCGCTTCTGCCGCGCGCTCTTCGTGTCCGGCCGCAGAGGGTGAGACGAGGAGGGCGAGTTGAGAGAAGAGAAGCATCTTCCTTCCCTCCAATCGCACTTCCGAGAGAGCGGCACGGGGCAGCGCTGGCTGGGCTGGCACACTCTCTCACTCTCGGTTGCGCGAGTTGCAAATATCTATCTGCATATTGTATTACACGTCACGATAATGTAGACCTCCCCCCTCCGAGTTCTCTTTCTCTATCTCTCGTATCTCATCATGGTCGCTCGCGCTTTCTCTTTGCGGGCGCTGATCGCTAACCGCCTCCCAACCGCCTCTCGCTCCTTCTCGTTTTCGGGTATTGTATGACGCCTTGCAACAGCGCGACGGTGCATCGTCCGGCATCCACAAGAACCGATCCGTCCTTCCATTTTTCATGGGCGGTCGCGAGCGCGCCGATATCTCATTATTGTAATTGAGTGATGCGCGCGTGCCTCGTGGCGCGGTAGAGAGAAAGATCGGTAGAGAGAAGAATCGGTTCGTGCTGCTGTATGCTGATGGGTTAACTTCGTCGAGCATTCGTTTCAAGAAAGAAAGAAAAATCTTAGGATTATATTATTTGCCACATAACTGTCTTTAGAAAATTATTAAACGCGGACGCAGATATACAGGTCATCAATGACTATATATTTGTTTTATGTTAAAATCAATTTAATTGAAGCAACTTTTGTATGTACTTATATTAACAAAAATAATTTCCTTGCATATTTGTATATAAAATATTATTTTTACTACCGATGAAGAAGTTTAGATACGAGAATAAGTTTATTTGTTCTATTTATATTTAAAAGCTTTATAATTTATTATTTCATGTTAACTGTATGTCTGGATTGTAAACTATCTCACATTTAATTGTAAATAGATCGTTGATTATGCGAAAAGTATGTGAGACGTATGCATATTTAACGATTGATTAATACATCATGCGGCATATATCACAAGTTTCAGATAAAATTGTCAGATTCCGAAATTCTGTGTACAATTTTCTTATAGCATCTCTGTTCGTTATTATGTCTTTACGCTATTATCTCCAATACCGCGTGCTTTGCGAAACCGCAAAGTTTGCTGACTATATAGACATTCTTTCCGTCCCGTACGCTTATTCCGACATCGCGTGTAGATATTTTTACTGAGGCTGCCATCGATTGCGTAAAAATACAACAAAGGAAAACGGGTTTTTAGTTAATACATTGATCGTTATTCGTGAAACGAACGTGCCTATTTTTTTGTAGTAGGCTGTACTAATGCGAACTATATTATAAAATTTAATACTATAGAATTATTCTTAATTTTTCAGATTATCATAATGCGATTTCACGAAATTCATCAGAAAATTATCGAATATTCCGCTGTGTAATATTTCGAGAGCAAGCAACCGGTGAGCTGAAGAGTAATAGAAGAGGGTGTAAATCAGAGTTTGGAAGTGTTCGGTGATACTGATATATTTAACCTTTAACCGTTTCACAGGCACGATGGTAATAATGTGTGTGCAAGTATATTTAATTCCCGATTATTAAAATAAAATGATAAAGGTACAATAAAAACAACTATTTGAAGAATTAAGGTCTTTTTAACTATCGGGTTAATTGATGACGTGTTTGTATGACGAAAAATCCAGAGACGAGAATAGCTAAAAATTAATGTAATAATCGTTTACTGTTCCCGTTGTACATTACTTTCAAATTAACGAACTTTGATCATGTCTGACTATAGGTCTGTTTTTTATTCTTGCACTTTCTATAAACTGGTGCACACTGTGAAACAAGTGAAATAAATATACGTTTGTTTAACTTCAACTTATTGCATCAGTTCATATAATGCAAGAATAAAAAAACAGATCTTACGTAACAGTATAAATTACAGTTCCACATGTACCTTGTTATAAATGTTACAAAATTCTATGTTATCACTTAAAATCTTGTGAAATTTTAAAATTATTTATGATGCAATTGAATTAAAAATTTTTATATGGATTTTCACTATAGATATTAAATTAATATAATTGTTTTTAGATATTATTTTAAATATTTTTAGATTTAGAAATATAAATGTTAAACATAGATTAAATTATAATACAGTCATAAATAAGACTTATTAAATGTAATACAATTTATATAATATGTATAATTTATTTCTTTAATTTATTTAAAGTGTTTTTTGCGATTGTGCCACTTTCGGATAAACTTATGTGATAATTTATTTAATGGACAAAAAAGAGCAAAAAAGGGAGGAAAGAGAGAGAGAGAGAGAGGGGGGGGAGGGAGGGAGAGAAAACGAGCGAGAGCAAGAGAACTAGCTAAAATTTATCGAAACATGAAACAATTTAATTTTAATCATAAAAATACATATATGCATGGCATATGTTTGAATTTGAAATGATACCGCATGTTGTCATCTCTGAAATAAAATATTTTGAAGTTATAAATCTTTTTTAATCTCTCGTCTTTAAAAAGTTATTATTATTATATTTTAATGTTTAGATCAATATCACAAGATTAAGATTTTAAACTTCTCGAATATCTTTAAGGAGCATGATAGTTTCAAATTGAAATTTTTTTTGTCGATCCGGGAAGAAAGACGACAGAGTCGATAGCCGCATCCGTGTAGGTATCTCTGGTAAAGGGGAAGGAGATCCGTTACTGTCAAACAGTGGCGGTCGTCGCTGCTGCCTCTGCCCAAGCACCTTGTGCACGTGAATCAATAGCATTAACCCATTCCACCCTATCAAAAGGAGCCGGAGTGGGTGGCTGCTGGTCTGGTGAAGGAGGAGGAGGAGGGCGCAAAGGGGTGGCAATAGTAACAATCCTGAGGTATTTAGCCGCTCGCCCCCAGGACAGCGAGGGAGCCAAGATACCGCTAAGACCGTCCGCGTACTGTGCAGCATCCATCCCATCGCGCACACCCCTTTCTCTCCATTTCTCTCTCTCTCTCTCTCTCTCTCTCTCTCTTTCTCCCTCTCACCCTCTATCTTTCCCTCCGACACTCTCTTCCCTCTCTGCTCGCTTCTCCACCCATTCGCGCACTCACCACACTCTCGAATGTATCGTGGTGTATTCTCATACGAACTCGCCTCTCGCCCCGGGAGCAAGTGTGGATGCTCGTAAGTGTGTCCATACCGGGTGATCACCCGGAAAGCTGCCAGGCTCTGCGGGGCCCCCAGGTCAACGCTTCCGAATTCGCGAATCCGTGGATCCGCATTGTCAAAATCCCGGCCCGCCGTATTGTTTTGCGCGATCCCACTCTATAGTAGGGTTGTCCGCTAATAGCAGTCGTCGAGGAGATGATTACGGTGCCCAGCGCTGTACATGGTTATTATACATAGGGCGTTGAATATGAGGCTACCGATACAGGACGCAAATGAGGCAACGATGGATTCTCTAGCGCGAAAGATACTATTTCATTTCGGATGATCGCGCGAATTTGGACTAAGCCTTTCGGTAGGACCGACTACAGCTGTTTTCCGCACGTTCGATTACATTGGATTTTTACATTACTTTACTTATCAATTTGCACATATCACTGCATCTTTTATCAAATGTACATGTATGTGAGTATACGATACTGAATTGTTTATTGTTTATAAGTTTTGTAAATTAGATAACACATTTTTTTACTCACAAATATTAGATCTAAATGACTTTTTCAGTTGTCCTTTTATTTAAATTTGAAATTAATTGTTTGTATCAATAAATATTTTAGGAGGCTTCTAAAAGATGCCTATCTAAATACTATCACTTTTTCCTATCTCATCCTATTCCTATTTCACTATCTCGTCTTAGCAAACATTTCTAACATAATTATTTGACATCATATACATTTCTGAAATGTCATAAAAAATATTTTTTATCGTCGTTATTTCAAGTATGATTGCGTGACTAACATCTACGAGTTATGATCCGTACCGAATATCGGAAAACTATTTAAAGAATGCACGCATGACACACACAACGATGCAGCGAAATGCAGCGAAAAAGTCGGAGTCTCGAATGATTTTGAGTTTTGAACTGTCAAGGATAGGAAAATAGCGCGGAATGTTGAGCCACTTCGTTAAGTATTCATCGAGAAATTATTGTATAGAGTTTATTGAGTTAAGTCTTATTCCTAATCGATATTTTCGCCTTATCTTATCCATACCGCTGCAGTAGCGCGTTATTAGATTTGCTGATACGGAAATATGCTTGTCGCTTGGTTCCAGCGCAATTCGCTCCTTCAGGCAGGACCGTTTTGCGACTTTATTTAATATGCGTATTTTACGCTTCCGTATTTTCGCGATCTAATTCTGCGTACGTCTACTGCAAAGTGTAAAGAAGTCCAAATCCAAATCAGTCTATCTATAGATAGATATTTTAGAAGAATAAGTTTACTTGCCCTTAGGACTTAAAATTTCGTCAAGAATATCGAATCGCAACGCTATATATTAATATCTCTTTCTCTTTTATAAATAGTACAAATATTCTATTTTATATTCGTCATGATTATAAATCGCTCCACATACCTAATTAATTCAAATTTACTTTATTTTTGGAAAATAATCATATAGATAATAAGAATAGACTGCACATTCCTGAAGTTGTCACACTCAATTTAGAAAGAGTGAGACTTGAAATATATATAATATATTATCTCTTTCTCTTGGTTTCTTTCTCTTTCTTTCTTTTTAAAATATCGAGAAAAAATCCAGATAATAATGTTCAAAAACAGAACATAAAAAGTTTTAAGAGACATTTTTGTAAAAAAAATGTCTCTTAAAACTTTTTAAAAAATCATATAGTAAAAAAAAATCATATAGACATCAATCATATAGATGTCTTCTTTATCTGGCAAAATGCTGATATGTATTTTTTCTAAAAAAAAAAAATAAAATCAGGAAATGTACAATTCATACCTATTCATACCTATTGTGTTTATGGAAATATATAATATCAGTGATAATCTGGAGAATGTTTAATATATTATGCATATGTCACAAATGTTAACTTTATAATAAATATAATATATACATTTATTAGTTGATGTACATTTATGTATAGTAAAAGTATATACTGATTACAGTAGACTACATAAAGTGTATACATTCATTGAGTTAACATCTTGACTATGACACAAAATACATGTTAATATGCAGTATAATAAGCGATTTAGTACACGAAAAATGAGATGTCCGTATCAACACATCTCAACGTGTGTATGGAAATCAAGGATTATATTGTGACAAACGCGTTAATATATATATATATATATATATATATATACGATATCAACGGATGGCAGCGATTTGCTGCTGCCATTAGAAGCAGCGCTACCTCGCTTTTAGATTTAACCGGAGACTCTCCTTGTTCCAGAGAAGTGGAGCCCAGCGGTGCCCAGTAGAGCGCGATAAAGCGCGCCGAGCGTTCGGCTACAACTAACCACTCGAGTATGACATAAATCTCCGCTCCTTCTTTCTTTCCTTCATCGCGTTTATGGTACGTTATCTTGCAAGGGTATGCTCTCCTCGGTATCGAGGATCTTTCTAACTCGATTCTAACTCCGCTACGTCTCGCGTATGCACGCCGCGCGCATACTCTCGTCTCACCATTTGTTTCGTTACACGGCATTACATGGTGTTCAACGTTTATGGGATCAACAAAAAAGCAGACAGTGATGTTTTCCGCTTCCGACTCTCGCTGACGTCCCGTTGATTTTATTTGTTATTTACTATTTGCCCGGACAGCTTCTCGAACTTCGTACGAGGACTTAAAGTGTACCCTTCGGCCCGCGCTGGTATCCAAGTTTTCAAGTGTTTTTAGGAAAAGGCAACTTTCTCATCGTGACACTTTTCTTTGCGTCTTGTGGGCAACGAATTACATGAGCGCCGTCGCTACTCAAGCTTGTCGTTCGTCGAACGCCCATAAACTGCACCTATTTTCTCCTTCCTTCCTTCTTCCCATCATACCGCGACCCACCCTCTTTACGTTTATAGCAAATCTGTCGCAATGACCTCACATAAAACAAAACCTGCTGAGAATAACGCAGTTATTTGTCACATTTATGCAATTCCTTATAAATGTATCAAACATTAGAAATGTCTATTAAAATTAAATGTTTACATTTTTTTAAGAAATTATTTATTAATATCTGTTATAAAAATATCATATTATAATATATTTGTATACATACAAATAAGAAATAAAGGCCCTAAAAGAACAAGTTGGATCTTAATGTTTAAATTCTAAGTAGAATCGTAACATGTATTCTTGTAAGACTTGTAAGAATTTTAAATGCTTATACCTTTATATAATATTTTTACAGACAGCTTCTTATTAGTCATAAAATTTACAAGAAATCTTAAATATTTACGAATGATTACGTCTTACATACGCATAAAATTAGAATATGAATCATAAGTTCTTACAAGTTTTACAAAAATACGTTACAAGTCTTATGATTCTGCTTAGAATTGATAAATAATTCCGTGTAAATTTATATACTACATATCTAATCTTACAAACTGTAAGCCGAATTTCATTTTCTGTCTTGAAATATAATTCTAACAGAATTAGAATAATATTATAAATTAAATTGACAAGCAATTTAATAATATCGGTATATACATCAGTATATATATATATATATATATATATATATATATACATATATATATATATATATGTACTCACAGGCATCTTAGAAGATGTAAATAATATGATGATAAGCATTAAACCTGTAAATAATTTTATTGCGAAAAATATTATCTTGGCCGGGGATTCACGATGTGTAAATATTTTAAGACGAGATAATACTTTATAATTGAACGTAACATTTGTTCGAAGCTTGAATGTAACACCAGTGTTCGATGACGATGCTTAAGAGTTAAACAAAGGCCAAAAAAAAAAAGAAGACAGGTTTCGTTGATGTAACGATCGGGAGGCGAGCAGATGAACGGAGATGAAGAGCAAGACATCAGGGCCGCTCGATAATGCCGGATGTGGACTGCGGTCTGTGTCATGCATCAGCAATTCACATCTCTTCGGCCTTATTGTCTGTATCAAGGAAATCCAGGAATCTCGCGTCATAAGTCTATGAGCGATACGCCTGCTCTTGCAGATCAAAAACTTGTCTTTACTTATCTTTCGATGCACTCTCGTTCGTCTTACTCTGGCAATAAAAACATGATCGTTATTTGTTATTGATCAAAGTTATGCACGATAATGATATTAATTACTCTACAATCTCTGATCTTAATGAATCTTTTACAATTGATATTTTTGTTGCAATAACAAAACTTTTTGTGTTATCGTTTTTTAATAACAAACAAATTTACTAATCTAGTAGTCTTCAAATTTTTTCTATGAAAAAACGAATTCTGTTACAAAAAGAAATCATGTATAATAACCATGAAAAGTTGCCATTTATATGATCATAAATATTTGCTATTCTATTGTAAAAATAATTAATAAACTGTTTACTTGGATTTTTAAGATCTTTCGCTTTTCGTTTCTTTCATGGCTTTAGACGTACGGCTGTTCTCGGTATTTCAAATATACATCGAAACGAATCAACTTTATCGCAATTCCTCCACACTTTTCCGAGGGTGAAGAAGTTTTAGTCAGACGCGCGAAGTGCTTTGTTAGGAAATCGAAGTCGGCGGCGAGGTTAATAGTGTATATGTACACTGGGTGTGTAATGCCGGTCGCGAAATCTACGTGGCGGTAATCGAAAAGGGGATGAAATTACACGCGAGGCATCACGGGACGCGGGCAAACGTCAGCGGTCACATTCGCGTGTGCCTATTGTATGAGGTAAAAATCTATGCCGCCCCCATTGTGTACCACGCCATCCCGATTGCCTCGATAACGCGTTCCTGATTCTTATCAATATTCTCGGCGACCATATATGAAACGTGTTGATTACTTTTGTCAAGCGCAACTAATAACATTACGTAAACAGGTGTGCAGGACAGGTGTGCTATTCGTTACGCACGAGCGAAAAATTATACGAGAAATAAATTATTGTTGTAGAATCGCAAAAATAAACGAGGTTAACATTTTTCTGAATTTGAAACAATTTATCTTTTTATATTAATCTTTTTTAGAATTATTTACATTGAAAAGGATTTATATAATCTTTTTTAGGATTATCTATATTGTGTATCGACCATATTAATGATATATACTTTCAAATTATAACAACAACATTAAGTACATGAATAATTAAAGTTGCATTCTTGTAAAGATAAAGATTGATTAATATCTAACGGATTGTTCACACTTCGATTATATCGAGTAATACATTCATTATATCTTGCTTTGATCAAAATATAAATAATCCATTAAATATTAATCATCACAACTTTACCTTCACAAAAATACAATTTTAATTATCAATATATAATACTTATTATAATTTGTAAAAATATATTATTAACATGATATACTGAATAAAGAATAAAAAAGATTCGAATAAAAAATAAATGGATAAAATAAATAAATATACACAATAATAAATATATAATGTATATTTTTATTTTAATGTCTCCTTTTGATGCGAGATTTCTGCTTTAGTTATCGTGCAGATTGCGCGTCAAAGCGAGCTATCAAAATCGACGTGTTAAAACAAAATATAATTTCTAGCATAAGACACGTGTATCACTCTTACTCCCCTTTTCTTACCACCCTCTCCCAACGCTCACGTAACGCTCACGTGTACCACGCCGTAAGTGTCCGTAACACGCCATTCTACCCGAGCCATAATACAACGAAGAAAAGGTAATGGCACAGGACAAACCTGCACGTGATGCGTTGCATACTTACGAAATCGCCTTCTCTTATACTTCCATCCTTCCTCGCTTTTCGAGTGGATCGAGGGATACCTATCTTTTCTCTCTCTTCCTCTCTCTCTTTTTCACTTTTTCTCTTTCAATTTCTTTTTCTCTCTTGTGTCTCTGTGTGTAGGTGTCTACGTATGCGTGCGTGAGTTTCCGGGGGATGGAAATCCCTGGTAGGAGCGCGGGGGTGATGTAGGGAAGGGGGTCGGCCGAAGGCAGAAATGGGGCGGGCGGTGGATCGAGGGGATTCGAGGGAGGCAGCAGGCTGCTTGGCATGAGGAGCGTTCATCAGCCCCGAGGTTTTAAATACGAAGCGAGGAAGGGAACTAAAGAAGAAACCACCCCGTCTCTACCCTACCAGTGACGGATTGATTAAAAATCTAAGGGGCGAAAATAACATCGGGCGCCTTCGCCGCTCGTTAAACCCCAGACTCGTTCTCCGAGACGATTTCTCGGATGTGAATCTCTCCCTCGCGATGTAGTGCGTCTTAAGTCTTTCTGATTCTTTTTCTCGCCGTATGTACGAAGTTGTCGGTTGTAAGAAGGACAGGGAAAGAAAAAGAAAGAAAAAAAGATAACAATTGCCGATCGCGATCTTTCTACGAAGAATGTTAGTTGGGCTCGCGAGCGTGACGGCAGGCGAACGCTCGTATGCACGGTGATTATGTTCGTTAATGACTGAGAAAGGTGTCAAAGTCGTTTCGCAAAGAAGAGAAAAAAAAGAAACGAATGCGTCAATAGTGATGTGTTTCTGTGCAATTTTCGTAAATGTAAATTCTACATCAGTTTAATTATTCATCGGCTATCCACGTCGTTGAACGATACCATAATTTGCATTCGGTTTAAGATAGCACGAAATTTCCTTGATGATTAATACGATTAAGTTCATTACTTCGTCACCGGTAAATATTATAGCGGGTCTTAAACCGAATAAAATTAAGCTGAATTTTTAATGAAATTAATTAAGTGTGTAATAAAATCATCGTTGCGGCCGATGTCTTGATCCGCGCTTCTGATTTCCAAATTAATCGTAATCCAAGAGTTAACGAAAAATAAGTAACACACAAAAATAAATAACATACACAAGCTCATGCACACTGACGCGTATATAAACCATAAAACTATATTGCGTATATAAATTTGGAAGAAACATTCTTTTCAAGAAGCAAAGTGCTTAGAGAAACGTTTAGAGTAACAAGGAAAATAATTAAAAATAATCATACACACTCTTCTTTTTTTTTATATCATTTTTCTTTATATCATTTTCAAT
>Ga0157364_1000928_pt1 | contig 23052 bp, 10 predicted proteins | sample AttsexASBM2_FD_111476 | JGI IMG/M metagenome (GOLD analysis project Ga0157364, IMG submission 111476) | Fungus gardens microbial communities from leaf cutter ant in Ribeirão Preto, State of São Paulo, Brazil - Atta sexdens ASBM2 | ecosystem: Host-associated > Fungi > Mycelium > Unclassified ...
ATTTTGATTGTTTTATCACACCATGAATCTTCCCCGACTTCGAGTAAGCGTCAGACGGTGATAACTTCCAATCTACGTAACTTAGTCATAAAAATCGTAGATAAACAAAAGGAAATTCATTTTGAAAGTAAAAGATAGTTTTACGATAGAGTGTAGACAAAATAAAATTTCCTTCCCAAACACAATACCATTCTATTTATGATACAAATTTGTTGCCAAATACTAATTAATACTGACTATTTTAGCATTTTTGGTTACTTTTGATTGTACAGCCAAAACATCGAATCTTAATCGAACATCGACAAATAAATCTGATATGAACAGAGAAACAAAAGCCTTGTTCTCCTTCGCTTTTTGCATTTTTTAAAATGTCTATCCTCTTATCTATGTAAATAAGAACATTTTTTATATTTATATATACATACACATATATTGTACGTCGCATACGTTTAACTGCTGTACTATGCAAATTTGTACACGCGGCACGTGCGTACGGTAACCATTCCTCACGTCTCACCTCAGAAAATGAATTCACGGTTTTTCAAGGTGCTCGTATTCAATAAAATCCTGCATAACGACTCTGCTGGAAAAATTTGTATCAATATGAATGCAACACTGCCGTGCGTGACGTAAAGATCTCGCATTAAATTACAAGCGTGACGCTTGTTGCATTAATGACAACCGCGAAATAGAAAATTCCTTTATTTAGTATTTAATTTGCTGGGAAAATACATATACGAAGTGTAATAATCAGATTACGAAATCAAGATTTTAGTGCATTTTCCTAACTATCTAAAAGTCGTGATTCGCTCATTTTTAACGTTATTTTGAAATTTCCAAAAGTTACAATTAAAGTATATGATAATATATCATAATGATACAACATTGAGTATAATCACTTCCGATTGAAACATTATACAATTCATATAACAACAAATCTACATGATTACATACAAATTTACTATTGACGTCATCTCGATAACGTTGTTTCGCGCCGCGAACGACGTAAGACGAAATAATTTTTGGCAACGCAGTTGTCGACGCAGCGACTATATAATTAAATAATTTTCACACCACGCCAATCGTTGGTGCGATATAGTATAACGTTCATTAGTATTGCTTATATACGTCACCTATATGACGTAGTAACATTATTATGAAAAACAATCTCTTTGAGTTGACACTTAATTCTTGACATGAATTAATGATTGATTGATCAACCGATAAGCGCCGTACTCTATCTGAGAGTTCCGGAAAAGAATATCGCGAAAAATGTGCAACAAAATCTACAACAAAATTCTAAACGATGTATCTTGATTACCTGGCTTAATATAGACTTATCCTAAACAATCGAAGAATTAAATTAAAAAATCAGGAAGTAGAATAACATAGGTTACATTTTATCCCATAAAAAACATATTTTAAACAGAAATTATTGTAATTTTTAACTTTATACAAACAGGGTGTCCTAAATCATATAACCCTTTTAACCTCGCAAGATATGGTCCAATCAAAAATATATTCAGACAGTTTTAAGGTTTAAAAAGATTTATTTACTAGTCTTATCAGTTTGACTTTGAGTAGTCGCCAAGATCATCTCAATTTTTTTAAACGGAAATCCCCATTTTATATTACATATTCTTATATGTAGCTTATCTTGAGAGCTTTTCACAATACTATAACAAAATATTTTTTCATTAAATACTTTTTGAGTTAGAAGGCTTAAAAGTTATAGTACTGCTGGCATTATGTAAGGTGTTTCGATAGTTAAAATCTTTTAAAATGTTGTTTAGAGTCATCATAACATAATATCTGAAGATGAAGATCTTTGGATTGTTCCTCTTACCTTCATTTTTAGTTTAAAGTAAAATTATTGTCTGAACGTATTTTTTGTTGGACCTTATTCTGCGAAGATAAAAAAAGTACCTGGGATATCCTGTATAATCAATTCTGGTTTTCAATCTTTCTAAAATCTCAATTGAATAAAATATAGCAATTCTTTGGTACATCGTAAAAAGTTTAATAATAACTACCCACTAATGTATCTTGTTTAGCGGACTGCAATATTTAACAAATATTACAAAACGTAATAATAATAATTAACTGTTTGATTTTTGTTAAAAATAATTTAAAAATAAGATAATATTTAGAAAAGTAACGTTAGCATTTAGTTGGTTCTGATTATATTAAACAAACATTCAACTGAAATTATATTATCAAAGTTTTAACAATTATCATTTAGACTTGATTATTATTGTTAGACTTTTTTTAAGTGTACATACAAAACTATTTGGACTAATTGAAAGAATGTCCCATAGCGAAATCGGATAATTGGGAGGTCAGATAATGCGAGGTCGGTTAATCCGGATTCTATTGCAAATTATATAAACGAGATCTTTATTGTTCCAAAAAGTTTTATCATCCAAGTATTATTTGCATCTAGAAAAACGAAAGAATTGCGATGTGAAACCAATATATTTAATTCTTCTGACGTTTTCTGCGTTCAAACGTACGCGCTTAAGTGCCTAATGAGTTCTAATGATAACGACATTGTTCGTCGCGATAAAGTGAGGGAATTTGCGCGGCAGCGATTTCCGTACGCGGAAATACACGTAATTCAATACGATCGGAAAATTGAATATTTAGCGCCCCCGCAGAGTATTCCGGCACGTATTACGCGTAACTATTACGCACTCTTTTCCGGTTGTACAGTGCGATATTATCATTAAATCGCGTATAAATACAGGAAATACACTTACTTATTGAGAAACACGCACACAAGTTTCTGTATTTTGCGTCTCCCAAATGACAGAACAAGGTGTTGTATTTCTTGCATCATATTCGTCTAATCTCGGAAGAATATAGGATAGAATTATATAGGATAGAAGTGAGTAAAAAGAAAGTATGGTTTTGTGATGATAATGTAATTTCAATTTTACATGTAATCAATTAATGACCGTGGCTAGTTTCAAAATATCTTGATTTTCTATTTTCCCACATTCAAAGTATAGATTTCTCTAGATTGTAAAATTCACAGGTTATAATTTCAACGATTTGCATGTAATCAATTGATGGCTATAGTTTCAAAATATTTTGATTTTCTATTTTCCCACATTCAAATTATAGATTCCTCTAGATTGTAAAATTCACAGGTTATAATTTCAACGATTTATATGTAATCAATTGATGACCGTGGCTACAGTTTCAAAATATTTTGATTTTCTATTTTCCCACATTCAAAGTATAGATTTCTCTAGATTGTAGAATTCACAGGTTATAATTTGATATTTCCAAATGTAAATATTAGGTGTGGAAAAAAGTTCGTGGCGTTTTTCCCGTTAGATGGCATTAAAAAAACGCTACGAACTTTTTCCCATACCTAATATTAAACACTTATACAATATAATATATAATATAATCATTGTATAGAGAAAAGAGTAGAGATGATAACTAGACTGAGAAACAAATGCTATTTGATTCAATTCAAGTTTATATTACTGTCACTAACATAAGTAATTAATTCATGTATATTTTTATTAACAGCCTTGATTAACATATTTTTATTAAAGGCCTTGATTATTGAAAATTTAAATCAATAAAAAACTTGAATTAATCACTTATGTTAGTGACAGCTCGCGGTAATATGGTAGACTTTAATTGAATCAACAGCATTTTTTTCTCAGTATATATAAATAACAACTGCACGAAAAAGAAATTAATTAGGTGATACAGCAAACCTATAATTTACTATGCAAATTCAACATCGATAATTAAGAAGATTTGATTTAACAAATCGCTAATGTTATTTAGTTGTAAAATAGCAACTTTGCTATTTTAACATAGAAAATTGACTGTCTGTATATTACGACTGTAGATTTGTTGAATCAGTGAAGTTTTCAGTTGTGTTTTTTTCTGTGTATACGAATTTTACATATATGTACACTGACAGAAAAGTTTGTGTATTTGAGAATTTATATATCTACACGTTGTCATTATAATTATTACTGCTGTAATGACTACATATAATAATGACTACATGTTCTACTAATCTATACATACATGTACATATATTTTTTGGCATAAAAAATGATTATAAGTTACTTTGTTATCATAAAAAAAATGATTATAACTACAATAATTTAAATATAATTTATATAGTTATTTTTCAGAAAATAGTATAAAATATTATTAAGATACTTATAGTAATATATAAAATTATACAAATTATACATTAATTAGAGGAATAATTTCATCGACCACTGATTTGATCTTTGGCTTGCCAAGTATCATTTCTGAAGTATTTTTTGGCGCTGAAAACGATGCTCAGAATTTAGCTATCACGTCATATTTCCAAAAAATTATGATAATACAGGCGAAAATGACGATCTTAGTTATATTTATATTGGTAGAACGCCTTTAAACCAATTGTAATAAACAAAATACCAAATAATGTTGCTTATATTGGATTTGTGTAACAAAAGGATATTTCGTTGCAAAAATAAATAATTTTTAAACAAGTAGATCTAAGTATAAATTTTTACTTGTAATATTTGTTAGTCTTATTATTAGTAGAGATTGGAGTTAATAGACTCATTTTTCAGTTTCGAATTTTTACAGACAAAATTAAGAGAATCAGAAAAATGAATTCTACACCAATTACTACATACATTTGATCTAATAATATTTTAATAATAATAAGGGGAAAAACTGATATGAAAAAAATGCATTTTTTCTAATGCATTCCATCTGATTCAACTAGCCCCGGGACCGGGGTAATTTGACTAAGATTATTAAAATAAAGATTAATGTATTTTTAGCTACATCTTTGGCTACATACTAAACTTTTATAAAAATATATTTTAAACACAAATATTCGCTTCGCAAGACAAAACAATGCTTCTTTTTGCAAAATTTGTTCATTTGTCCAATTTCCAATGTGCAAAAACACATCGAATGATCCTAGTTTTCGAAATTGGACATGAGGGAAACTTATAATATTTACTGAGGAAAATGTCTTTAAAGGAATAAAATTTTGAGTAAGTACTAAATGAGTCATATAGTTCCATATTATGGTTAGTCTACTATTCCTGTCCGTTCATTTCTTAAAAAACATTAACAATATATGATAACAAAGATACATGCATACATAAACAAAAAAAAATCTGTTGGACTTTTTTATTAAGTAAGAATTACATTTACTATCTAAATAAGAATCAAATAAATAAGAATCAAATATCTCAGACAATCATATATGATTGTAAAACAAAAACTTTAAAAATAAAAATATTTATTTACTAGATATACGATTTTTTAAAATTGTAGCATAACTTTTATCATAAATGTGTTCACAACAAGATGTTACAGCAAACTGAGTGGCAGTCGTTGCTGCGTGCTCAGACACGTTTACGCATGTTTTGCGTATTTTGTTTTTAATGTAGCCTCGATTATTCTTATTCTTATAGTCAATTGATGGTTTCCCCTATATATATTAATATACATGTAATAATTCGTGCTACAATTTTACTAAATTTGCAAATAACTGATTTGATAAAAACGCAATTTTACATAAAATTCAAGAACAAAAATTAAATAATTTTTAAACAAGAGAATTTCGTACAAATTTTACATAGATACTTATACAATTAATAATAAAATAGTCTATGAAATTATTGTACTTTTGATAATGTTTTGAGACACATATATCTTTAAACATTCGCTATAAATTGTGCATATAATTTAATATTTATTTATTTTATTATATATACAATTTATATTTTCGTATTGTGAAAGTGTATTAAGCATTTTACTATATTCATATCGTAAAATATTATTCATAATGATATTAACTTAAAAAATTACAAAAATTTCTGCAATTGTCAAACTTATTTCAGCAAAGTCAGAATTGTAAATACAGCTACAAAATGATTAACGGAACAAGGACTGCATCTCATCGCGATTTCTTGCATACTATCGGACGTTTTATGCGACCGGAATTAATTAAAGCCGTTCTGACATTATCTTGCATGCTTGCGGTACTTAATTGTATGCAATTATAATCTTCTTTCGTTACACAATTCGCAGACTCAATTGCTTCCTGTCGTTGCAATTCGCTCCGCTCGTTGTTGATTCGATAGTTTTAGTGAATGAAAAATACTGTTTAATCGATCGATATATCAATAATTTTTTCCAGAAAGAATGATGAACAGTTTTATAATCAAAGAAAAATACGCTCAAATTAGAAAAAATTTGTCATGAATTTGAATATGATATTCCCTCAAAGCAGCAATTTAGCAATTTATAATATATAATATCTTTATAAATAATTTGCATTTGACTAATTTGAAAATAACATAAATGTTGAAGACTTTGAGAGATTTATTAATTTTGTAAAACTGTAGATGAAATTGAATATGTATAACACAATAACAATTTTGTTGAAGTATCTAAAAATTTAGATACAGATTTAAAAACAGTTTTATTAGACTATTAAAATAATTGTGTAGGAGACGCTCAAATATAATAAGCAACACTGCAAAAAGTTCATGACTTCAAAGTTGATAATTTTAAAAAATACGACATATAATTGAAAGTATATAGAAAGAAGATAAAGTTATGTGTAAGTTATGCATTCATTATTCTAATTAAAACGCAATTTAGTGCAATTTAGTGAATTTAGAATTTTAAAAACACTTTACTAAAAAAAGTTACTAATTTTTAAATATATAATTTTTCTATCAACGAAACGACTGTCTTTTGCAGATGCAAAAAGAAATCGGTCGTCTTAGTCCTTATCAAACTTCATAACGTTCCTAATTAACGATTCTTCGTACATTCATCGCGCGTGATCAAAAATCGAGCCATTCACACGCGTTTACGGCCAAGGCTATTTTGATCGTAACACGGCTCTTTAAAGACGATTCGTTTACGCTGCATGTACAGCGACGGTCTGCATAACGTGACCATCGAAATGGGTGTCCATTAACGACTGATGACGTTTTACGAGGTGTAGTACATTTTTTTCGCGCTTAACGAGCGACAGACCGCCGCCAATTGCGTTTATGGGAATTGTGTGCGCGACGTAATTCATGAAATCGACATAGCCGAAATAAAAGGCCATTGCAGCCTGGTCTGACTCTTTATCGCCGGTTTAATATCAGCTAGCCGTTACTGCAGCTTGTGTGTTACGCAGCGTTTTTAATTTTGAACTTTTTTTATTTTGAATTTTTTTTGTTTTGAATTTTCGAATACGTTTATTATGTTAAACGGGATTCGCAATAAGATTATACGAGTTAGTTGCATTACATTTTTCTAAACATTTTTAAAAACGAATCAGTAAAGTTACATTTTTATATACATGAGAAAACCAAAATAAGATTTTACTACAAAAGCTTAAAGCTTTAAGGTAAAAGCTTTATAATAATAACAAAGTTTCAAATATAAATATGTTTGACATAGGAATATATGAATATTTTTTATTTTGAAAATGTAAATATAAGTTTATTTCAACTTTCGAAGGATAATTTGGGATAATTCAAGAAATAGAAAAAATTTCCGTATTTTTATTAAATCTTATTTATTATTTGCATCTTTTTAATGCATCATATTTTATTTTTTACTGAGATCAGAAAAGAAATGAAATCTAATGAGTATAATTATGTTGAAAGTATATTATGTTGTATTATTACATTGTTGTATTATTATATGATAAAATTATTTTTGCTATATATTTTTTGTTTGTTCACTTAATTATTATTCAGTTAATTTATATTCTTTTATACGCATATATTTACATTCGATTTCATAATAAAGATGCGTTACGGAGCAAAATATTAAACTATGATGGATTTTTGCGCGTACGTCATCTTGGCGCTTGTATTGCAGGAGCAATTTACTTTGATCGCATATCATATATACGCTATACATTATAGTCCCTTCACCGATCACGCTTCCCTTTCGACGCGCATCAGTTTCATTGACCACAGCGGCGATCGATGCTGTCTCTGTCATCCATCTACCCACTTCTCATCTTCTTCACGCTTACGACCATTCATTCTCGCCGTCGTTGTGTATGTCGGAATTGTCTCTTTCGCGTGCGTGTTCTTAGAAACCTACAGGCTTCGTTATTATAATTCTAAAAAGCACAATTTTCTTATCATACAAAATTGGCAAAAAATGTTTTTAACGATAAAAATAACTCGGTTCTTCTTTCCGTCACAATCTCCATGCAATTGGAAAATTTGTGTTAAATTTGACATGTTTTACGTGTCCTTATCGATCCAGCCAAATTATTGTGTCAATTTAATACAAGATGAAAGTAATACAAATATGTAAAAAATTAACACGAAAAATGTAACATTGTAAGCAATTTATAAAAGTATATATTTCTTATATAAATGAATACAATGTATTAATTTAACATACTACAAACGTTATATATTATGTCATTATTATAATAAAAAATGTTGAATATCAATTTAATGCAAAATATTCAAATAATACGTTATGTTAAATTAACATTCGAATATGTTAAAAATGCTGCATAAAGATTTTAATACAAATACGAAATATTTTAATACACCTTAAATTTAATTCAACGCTATTTTCTTTACAACTTCATTTTAAATAATAAATATCTCAAAATTAAAAAAATTAAGTTTTAAATTAAAATCTTCCTAATCATAATCTTTCTTTAAATATTGATAATAACTATATTTCTGACTTTAATTTTTAATTCTTTCCGAATTAATGTGTGTCGTCCATTCGAAACAATTGTCTTAATTTGAACTCTAGTAATTAGAGAGAAGGATGCGCGACTTTCATTATATCCTATATACTCGGTATATTCAGGCTATTGTATTTATTTACAATTAACGTGTTTCTCGCTCGCAGCCATGGCGCATGGCTTTTGTCGGTTCACTCGCATCAAAGCGCGTCCGTCAGACCGAGAGGTAACTCGATTCATCTCTCATCGGTTGGCGGCAACAGTCGGCGTCGAAACGTTGTTCCGCAGGCCGGCACAGAGCTTGCCTATTATTGTTTACGTAATGTTTACGTAACGTCATACACGTACGCGCTGCATCAGCGACCGCGGTGCACATGCATCGGCGCAGATCGGCGAAGCGAGTCCGCTTTGAGGCTCGCATCTTACGGAGCAGCGATTCACCGTATGCTTAATAATTTTAACGACAATGTTCTCTAAAGAATTTTTATCTTTCTGCTAGAATTATATGAAGTGACTAAACACTTGGAAATGCAATATCTTATTGTAATTGATCGTTCCTTTATTTCTTTGTCTCAAGTGATAGGGATACTTTTTATTCTGAAAGTATAAATATAAGTTTGAATATATTTTTTGATTTTTCAGAGGATAATTTAGAAAATAGAAGATAAAAGATAAATTATTTATAATTTATTCGACTATCCAGAGAAAAAATGAATTATCAATGATCGTAGGAAATTAAATTTTAATTCTTCTTGTGAATGAAGGCAACGTGCATTCATTCAGTGCACTTTATTTTTCCTCGTGTCTTGCACTTCGTTCTTATCGCGCAAATCACTTGCACACTTTGCGCAATCTTTAATTTACAAGAGATATGTTTTACAGATAATCCTATGAAAAAAAATCCACTATTTCCGCTGAGTTCTGATCGGGATTTATCGTTACAAACCACGACGTATATTATTTTACGGACCGAGTAAATTAAACGATATTCGGCACTTAAATCCGTATCACGTTTCACGACGAACGATCGCTTATCGGCATTTTCGAGACAGAACATTATTGCGTGTGGAATGGAACGTGGATGAAAGTGGTGAATAAATGCCCGGCGAAGAGAGAAAAGAAACAAGAGAGTTCGATTTCGCGATACGGCGAAGCGATTACACATTGACGCGCGAATCATTTTATATTATTTTCACGAGAAGCCTGTGAATAACATTACGATTTATATATCGTGCGGAGAGCTTTGCACTCACACTGAAGACAACTAGTCTTTAAGGCATGAAAGGGTGATTTAGCGAACGACGTCGATCGCGCTCCCGGGAATTATTAACGACGTGCGCACCTTCCGTTCCAGGTTCCATCACTCCCTTTGAATTCCTTCCTCCGTCAGCGTCTCACTTCCTTACCCTTCGTGAAGAACGATCATTTGCGTCGCGATCGTAAGATTCTCGAGGAAAAATTGCATTAACCACCGAGTGAGTCCTGGTAATGTTGTCGCGCACGACGGTGGCGACGAGTTCGCTTTATCATCGAATACTCTCAAATAAAAGCGCGCAGTTTCTCATAGATTGCATAATGTAGGTTTCTTTCATTTACGATAGTCGAGATCAATAGATTACGGAACGATAATAAATCATATCGGTTTCTTGAGGATTAGCTCCCTGCTTCTTCTATCAATAGTAAATTTAATTTTTTTATGTGATTCTGATATTCCTTGGCATTTCTTTTCCTCTCTATTTCTTTTTTTTTATGTCAGTTTTATACTACAGTAGAGACGTTATGATTTTTGTTACACAATAAAAAAATACATCATATTTGTGTTAAAACCAATTCTTATAAAAATGTTTGTGTTGAATTTTTATCCGAGTGATAATTTAATATAATGTTATTGTGTCATTTGAATATTTTGTGTTAAATTGATATTCAATATTTCTTAGTATTAAAATAACAATTTATATATAAATAAACGAATGACATAAAAATAGCGTATTCTAAAACATAAATTCTAATATTAATTAAATGTAGGTATTGTATGTGAAAACACAATCGATAAATTAAAAACCTATATCGGTTGAAACTGGATTTTTAATGCTTTTAAATAATTTCTATGTGAATTTATATATTAAATATGTTATTTGAACTGCGCGCTGAAATGATTTTACTGTAGTATTGTAGTTTGATTGCGTTTATAAATTCGAAAAATCATTTCGATGCGTAGTTCAAATAATTACACATTAAAGGCCAATTTCATAATTTATAATTAACTCTTAATGGAGTTCAATTTATTCTTCATCTTTTTCCAATTCTAGAATTGGAAAGAGATAATGAATAAGTTGAACCTTCGTTAAGAATTAACCATGTATTTTGAAACCTTAGTATATAAATTCTCATAGAAATTATTTAAAAACATTAAAAAAAGATCCAGCTTCAATCGGTATAGGCTTTTAGTTTATTAATTGTGTTCTCATGTACATACACAATCTCATAATAATACAATCTAAAATAAGATTTTTATTGTTTAAAATATATATATTTTAATTTAATTATATTATAAATGTTAATTTTACGAAGATATATACTTCCACAATTTGTTTCCAAATTATGTCAATTTTACATTTTTTGTACTATTTGTAATTGTAAGTTTTTATGTAATATTTGTATAACTTTCTAACAATTCATCCTGTGTTAAATTAACATAAAGATTTATACAGATGACACAACGTTTAATACATGTCACTTATCCAATTTTTCACGTTACATTTCACATATCACAAAAATTTGAGACGTAAAATATATTAAATTTAACACAAACTTTTCAACCGTGCATTTAATATATTGTTTAATCATTAGAGATTTCTATAAAATTCGCATATATTTTTTTATCTGTACAAGTTAATGTTATCTAAATGACAGTTTGCTTTTTTTATAATTGCAGGCTGAGGACCTCTTGGACGACATTCTGTCGTTTGAGGCTGGTTCTTTGGGTGACGGACTGAAAGACGGCCAAGCCGGAAGTCTCACAAATATACCGGAGCTTCAAATTAAACCAGAACCTCTTTTGCTCACCGAGGCAGAGATTCATGCTCTCGCGAAAGATCGGCAGAAAAAGGATAACCACAATATGAGTAAGTCAAGAACCACTCTTCTCGATTAGGTTGCGAAAAATTTATATATTGCATTTTTAAAATATCAATTTTTAATTAAAAAAGAGTTTTTATTTTGAAATTATAATTGAGCTGTAATTATTTTTTTAACATTAATAATATATTAATTTATGATAACACTTTCATGATTACATTACAGCACTTATTAAATATTATATTTATCGATTCTAATTAATTACATAGAGGCAATAGAATTTATGAAATATTCAAATAATTAATTACATATAAATTTTGATATCCATTTTTTAAGTTTCAAAATTATTATTAGTGATTTATTATAAGAATAAAAATGTTGTATGCTTTACTTTTCATTAAAGAGAGATTATTGATGCTCGTTGCATCATCAAATTTCTTAAAATTTCGTGCTCGAAATTTATCTTGCGGCACATGACTTTTGTAAGATTGATGTTTTAATCTTGTTTCTTTATACACAGTGTCGTTTTGAATTGTCACTTGATCGACACTTTGCAAGCAATTACTTGTTTGCCCGTGTAGAAATAATTGATAAGCGCCACTGTGTAATTTACACCTCAACAGTAGCAATCGGCGATGCCATGACGTTATTGTTACATGACGGTATTTACTACACTTATATCAATACATGCTACCTGCGACATAAATGGACTATTTAAATGACAATGAAAAAGAGTATTGCTATGTCCCGTGTTGTGTCGTTGCAATAGTCTATTATTATCACAAATGTAGTCAATTAAACTTATGTCTGACTGTTATTTGTTAATGCAAACAACGGCGACGACCGAATATAAGCATTGTCGATGTGAATTTAACGAAAATATTTTTATATTGTTATACTGAAATCATTTTTCTAAATTTAATTTTAATTTTTGAAAAAAGTGACAACTTTTAATATTTCAATTTAATGCACGAACAACTAAATGTTTAAAAACTTCAGTAATATATTTCATTAATAAATTTTATACTTGTTATTATTAGTAACATTAAATTTCTTGTCAATTTAATTGGTAATATTACTTACTGGAACTTCAATTTAAGACTGTGTTTCAAAATTGATAAATAATCAACACGCAGTTTGCTTGAACTGAAAATTACAAAATTCTCGCAAAATATTAAATTATTAAATACCAAGCTTTGACTGGATATAGTTTTTTTCGTTTATATGTATTGAAAAATTTAGATATATGTAGATTTCAAATATGATAATTTTAAGATGCTGCAAAAACATTACGATCAATTTCATGAAAAAAATATTAAACATCGGAAATCAGTAAGATCACTGTTGAAACTCTCATTAAAGTGACGAAATGGATTATTTCGTACGTGATGGATGTAAGAAGCGATTAAACAATTTTTCGAGCGACAATATTTGAATAATACCGGGCTTTTACCGGGCAGCTGCGCTGTTGACTACTATTTTACGATGCGACACGCCGAATCGTGCGATTGTGTTCGCGGCGATTCTGTAAATTTGACCGAGTAATTAGTGAGCTTCAATTATCTCGCTTCGCTTTCTGGCGCGGTGCAATAAAAAACTTAGTTGTATACGCGAATTTTTTGAGGCGAATGTGAAAGCGCATAAGTATTATAGATATGTTTTACTACATCTAGATTTGTCCTTTTATGAGCAAATGAATGTTGTTATCCTTTTCCCCATTTTGACAAGTTTGAATGGCAAATCTAGATCAAAAAAGATATTCAAATATATACTTTTTTTTTATAAGTGTTATTAGATATGTCAATGATGAAATATTACCATGAAAAAATTAATTTTTACGTTTCAATTACATAGTTGAAAAATTTGTGTTAAATTTAATATTCCAATTTAATGTCCCATGGTCTATCCAATTTGTGATAATTTAATACAAGATAAATACAAAATAAATAAATTAATACAAGATAAATAAATATGTTAGGGAGTAATACAAATATTACGTAAAAAATTTACACAGAAAATATAATACTGACACAAATGGCAATCAAATTGTGAAAGTACGTTTCTTTAATAACATTCACGTTTTTTTCATTTATCTAAGAACATTTATGATTTAAAATATATTATTTTTATATTAATTGTTCACTTATTTATAAATTGTATTATTTTAACACTAAGAAATATTGAATATTAATTTCAAAATGTTCAAATAATACAAACACATTATGTTAAATTAACACTCGGATATGTTAAAAATTCAATACAAAAATTTTAATAAGAACTGGTTTTAACACATATACAAAATATTTTTTCTGTTTTATTTTACTATGTATAAAATAATAGTAGATAGAGAAAACAAAAATTTAATTGATTTTTATCTTGGTGTAATTCTAGTTTGTTTGATTTGTAATTGTGATTTCAAGAATAGGAGATTGTCAATTTAATTGTGCAAATTCTTGCTCAAAAATAAATTACTATACATAAAAATAAACTAATAATTAATATAATTAAAGTTGATTTATTAAAGTTGATTTCTTTAATGAACAATTTCAATTTAATGAAAAAGATGCACATCATTATAGGTATTCTTTAATCTACTGTATGTAGTTTTTTCTAAATGTAATCTGCTGTTTTTCCAGTACTCTACCTCGCTGTTGTCTCTCGCGATTAAGGCGTCGCTAAAATTGCAAAAAATGGCACGGCCCTCGCAAACGAAACAAGCGGAAATCGTGGGCGGTATCTGGGGGTCGTATCGGAAGAGACCAATCCAAGCATCCAATTTTCCGAAAACAATCGAGGACGTAATGAAAGTCCAGTTGGCTGGGGCGGAACGGTGGAATCGGGATCGAATTTGTAAGAGAGAATGGAGAAATAACGACCGCAGAGCACACGCGAGGACATCGGAAATAAAATAGGAATTCTGTAAAAATAGTCGCGCCGCTAATTCGCCCCCTCTTTGTTTCCCACTTATCGACTACTATTGTGCATCTCCGCGAGGTGCATTGTCGATTGCACAGCATTCTACGTGCACTGTACGTAAAGAGAGACAAAAAAGGTACTTATCGATGAGAGCCGTCTTTTTCTGCGCGATCGATGTGCGTGCAACACGAGTCGATTTACAAATGTGTTTCCCTTTTTTATAGTAATTTGTTTAATCTTTCTCTTTTTCTCTATCATTAATTACTGCTTTCCCAATCTGTTCCACTCAAGGAACATGATCAAGCATTACCGCTTCAGATTGCATAAATTATACGTTCAAAGGATTTAAATTTTTTTTTGCGAATCGAATAAAAATGTCGAAATTTTTTCTAAGAAAAAATTGATCTTAAATCTAATAAATAATGCTAATACAAGAGATCTATTTTACTTAGAGAAAAAACATAGTAGTGACATATGTATAGATGATGTGTTTTATATATAAAATTAAGGATTATATACTTATGACACATATTTTTAATAAAAAAATTATGAAAAGTCATAAAATTTTTCTGTATTGCATAAAAGGAAAAACAAAAGTTTAACAGCTTGTGTTTGAGTTAAAATTTCTTTCTATAATTTCTTTTTTCTCTAAATGTATAAGTTCAACGTATCCGCTGAAGAAGTCTGAGCTAAAATGCACATTAAGAAAATCCCGATTTTTATAATCGTAGAACAGAAAGCAAATGGCGTTATTTATCCGCTTGTAGCATTCGCAATGTTCGTTGGGGAGGGCGAGTTTGCATTCTCTTTCGTAGGGAAACCCGGGCTAAAGCTGACGAGAGGCTTTTCTCTAATCTTTGCCCGTATCTCGCGGATAATTTCTTCCGGAAACCGGGGTTGGCTGATTGATGAGACTCGTCGTCGTCGATTAGGAAGGCGTGTCTCTTGATTCCGAGTGAAAAGCATAGGTTCGCGCATCTTCCCGACAGAATCGGGTAAGTTCGATCTTCATCGCCATCGTTTGTCCTATCCCCACCATCCACATCGATTTTTCAGTCTCACGCTCCTCTGAATTAACTATCGTAATCTAATCAGCTAGATCAGAGGAAATTCTCTCCCATCCCTCAATGATGCCTACTCTTCTCTCTGTCGTTTCTCCACTTCTCGCTCTCTGCTTCTTTTTCTCTTTCTCTCCCCCAAGGCGAATCGAATTCGAGAAAGGAAGTTACAATTTCCTCAAAGTTTTCAAGGCTGCTCCTTCATCTCTTTGCGCGCGTGCGACGAATTTCCTCGATCTTGGGATCTCGTCCTTTAAAGCCTTGTTCTATCGTGTTATTTACAAATATTTGTCTCTGTATGAATCAGCAATTTGCAGAATTTTGTTTAGTATGACGTAGATCTGTGATGTACTTTGAAGTGCTTCAGAATTGGATGTAGATCTTATTTAGAATCGATTTTTCCTTAACTATATTTGATTTCCACAAAGTCAGAATATTTTCTTGTAGCTTAAAAATTTTATTTCGGAGAAGTCTTTTAATTCAATATTTTCTTTGTTTCTCAAAGATCAAAATTCAGAATTTAAAAATTCTAATTATAATTTATTAAATATAATAAATATAATTTCTTCTATCCATTTTTTGTACCTTCAAAAATATCTTGTTCTGGGTAAAATAAATGAAAAATATAAAAAGAATAACAAGAGCTCTAAAAATTTACTTTCTTGATTTATTTGTATAACATTATTAACAAACCGAAAATTAGTTTATTATCTTGTTTTGTAATTTATTATTAAAAAGCGAAATATTTTGTTCGTTTTCTGTTAACTTTTGTTTCTGATTTTTGTCGCATCCGGAATCGATTAATTCCAATGGAAATAAAATATATATTTATTGACTTTTGATGAATAAAAAAGCGGAAGAAAATTAATGGACCATTCCGTGTCTTTCATTCTTATCGATTAATTTCGACATAATGCTTCATTTATATCATTCAGAGTCTGTCATTTAGGTAGTGATGTCTTTGTCCAATATGCACTCCGACAAATTTACTTTTCCGGTAGCTTATCCCCCTTACAATCGCGATATCGGCACTGTTCACCAATAGCGAGTCAAGCGGCTTGACCTCTCGCACCTCCGTTCGAGAGATACCTGGCTGGAATAATCGATCGAGAACGGGGTCACGTGCCAGCGATAAGGTGATCCGGTTCGTAGTCTTTCCGTAGGGGAGATACGCTATATCCTCCGGAAAGTGCGATATGCTTTCCCGAATAACTTCGATACGAGACGACGATACGGATATATCGAGAAACGGGGCGATTTGACCCTCGACAATTCGCACGCGCGTTCAGGACGACAACGATGTAATTTATTACGATCGAGCAATCGAAGAATACCGCGTTTGTTTCCAATCGTGTCAAGTGGTTGTAAATTTGAGGAGAATATTGTAATAATCTGTAAGTATAGATCTATAGAATTTAGCATCTAACGGAATATAAATAAAATCTATACCTTTGCCATCTTTTTTCTATCAGAATTATAACTAAAAAAGAAAGATCTTTTTTCAGTAGTTATTACATAGTAAAAAATATTTTATATTTATGTTAAACTCGGTTTTTATTAAAATTGTTATATTAATATGATATATTAATAAATATTAATATGATATATTAATAAAAATTATAAATATTTAATATACCGTATTAATTTAACATAATATGATTGTTATTTGAAAGTTTTGTGGTAAATCAATATTTAATACTTATTAAAATAACAGAATTTATTAAAGCAAATTTATTAAAGCAAATGAACAATTAACCCTTTGAGGTGTATATTTTTTTCTATCTAATGAATTCTTGTGAAATCTTGCAATTCTATGTTTTTTAGGTAGCTGATTGCGAATCTGAAGTCATGTTTAAAAAATTCGAAATGGCTGATATGACTGCCATATGGGAATAATTTAGTTCAAATCTGAATGAATATGACTTTCATGTTTTGCACTTCCAGTTTCCGACTTTTTTAAAAAGATAAAAGTCCAAACTTGAAGAGACCTTCCTAAAGTTGCTGGAACAAAAGCTGGAATATGTGGTTTACACGTTATGAATTTATAAAAATGATAAAAAATACATTTTTGGAAAGTTTCAATGAAGATGAGGGCTTCTTTCTTAGAAACCTTACATGAGAGATAATCTTTGAGATCATATTCATATTCAGCGCATTTTATTTACTAAAGAACGATCTTTCATGACAAAATCTTTCATGGCAAAAACTTTAATCTGCTACTTGGAATATTTTATTTATCACATTATAAGTTATATTATATGTGAAAATTAACTCATTTCGGTAGGACTCAATTTTCTATATAATTAATAATGCGAAATTCTTTAGATGTATCATTTGGGACACATTAGATGTATTAAATTTAATACAATTTTTTTAACTTGTGACACAAAATTTTATTATTTTACAGATTTATCGAAATGGTTACAGTATTATCATTGTATAAATATTTGATTTTCAATCTTGATAACTATCACTATTGTGACGATTAATGTCTTTCATTTAGATCTGATAAGATTTCTTGTCTAATTAGGTAACCAGACCAATTCTTCAATAAACACGAGGCGAATGTCTTCCAATCAAAAACTCGAATCATTCGTTCTCGCTGTCCCCGATCGCACCATTTAGCAAACGAATTAACAGATCTATCTATTTATCTATCTCATCTGTCGCGAATGAGCCATGATTGATGTGCACAATTTCCGTTTTCAGTTGAACGACGGCGGCGTTTCAACATCAACGACAGGATCAAGGAGCTCGGCACCCTTCTGCCCAAGACCAATGACCCGTGAGTACGAATCTCTTTTCTTTCACCGCTTCTTCTCCTTCTTCGCTTCTTCCTTGTCCCACATCACACGCTCGCTTCTTCTCTCGCTCCATCTCTTGGCCATCGCCACCCGGTTCTTCGTAGTCCTCTTATTCTTTGCCTTTGCCTTTTGCACATTCCCCACGGACCATTATTTCCTGTTCGTGACCCTTTACGACGAGTTAGTCCAGGTCAGGTGCTCGAGACGAGAGGCTTTCACCGGAAGTCCATTCTTCGCCCCTTCCACCCTTCTTTCCTTTGCTTTTCCTCCTCTCTCGTTGGTTCCCCACGGTTACTCGTTCCTCCTTCCTTTACTTCAACTTTGTTTCCCGTTCACCCTGCCGCGCAAAGCGCCACGCTTTCTCGTTTTAGGATGTCCTTCAACTCGGTGAATGAACACAAATGCGAGGGAAGAATGACGCCGCGAACCAGAAATATGAGATTAAAAAACACCAAGTTTGTTGTTTATTCCTCCATGTTACTGCGTGTTTCGACAATGCTGGACATACGTGTTCTTGTATCCTAAAGTACATTATAAAAATTAATCTTTTATGGCACTAATCTTTTATGGCACGCATTCTAACTCGAAAAATTTTTCTTTGATATTTAAATTTAACACATTTTAGAAAATGATATATTTTCTTGAATATGTTGTAAAAATGGAATTTAGAGTAATTTAATTGTTTCAGAATATTTTATTTAACTTAACATTTACGATTAATGTAAATTAATGTTAAAAGAAACAAATTATGTTTTGTGCATAGTACTTTAATGTTTAATATTTAATTACATCGTATAATCTTGGCACTTCAGTTCTTTTACAATGTTGGTTTCGTTATGATAGGAGATAATTTTTATTTAAACATACATTTTATTCTATACGTTAATTATTTGCCATTCTATTGAGTTGTAGCCTCATAAAAAATTTTATCTATATCGTTTGACATTTATGTTTGAAAGGATTTATTCAATTGTAAAATCTTAAGCTTGCTAAATCTTGTCAATATATATACTTTGCTCTTTCCAAACCATAATATTAGCCGTAATGTATAATTGATTTTGTGTGTGTGTGTGTGTGTGTGTGTGTGTGTGTGTGTGTGTGTGAAGAAATTTATTTATACTATTCTATAAAATAAATTTAATTGATAATTTAGAGTTTAGAATTAAAATTCTATTATTTTATTCTTTCTATTTCTAATTATTTGCAAGTCTAAGATTACAAAAATCTTTTCTGATAATGAGTTAATAACTTTCAGGCAATAAATACATTACGATATAAATTATCTCAAATGAGTATTTTGAGCGAGAATGTTTCTTCTTAGTCATGCATACACATCGATGATGGAAGAGACGTTTGTTTTTTTCTTTGCTGTTATTTTTCACGGAATTCTACGTCGACGATCAGTTCGTGTCTGACCTGTTTCGGACATGATCCCTGACACGAATCTTCTCGAGACTTCGACACACGATGGACGTATTAACGAGCGACCCTTTTGCATAGAATAGCCGAATCCATCGTTCATTTATCAATTCGACGATCAATCCATTTGTCTACGTCAACAATCGACGAATTTAAAAACTCCCTCTTTCAGCATCCTCTTCTCTTGTGCTCCTCATTTCTTTGAATATCGATTCACGAAAACTATGGAAAAATCCGAATAAATTGGTTCGTGGCTAATGTTAATTGCGTAATATTGAACTTTATTAACGATACGAAATCTTTATGCAATGATAAATGTGTATTTACTTTGATAAATAAGATAATAAAAATGTATTTATTTTGATTTTGCAGCCAATAATAAAAGAATTATATCGTTTTGAATCATCACTATTAAATTTCTCAGAAAACTCAAAAACTTTTTTTTTAACTTGACAGAAAAATTACTAATGAAGCAATATTGGCCAAAATAATATTTTTTTAACGTAATTAAATTTTTGTTATTTTAGTTTCACAATTAAAAAAAATCAGCCTTTTTAAGTTGTAATTTTGACGATTTAAAAAAAAATCATTCTTTTTTACGATTTGCAAGATTTTTATAAAATTAAGTTAGTTTACTTTTGATGATTGATGAGGTAAAGTTTACCTAACGTTTTTGTAATAACTCATTAGTATACTTTGAAAGTTTTTTTTATTGTGTCATTTTTGAAGTAAGGTAACAATATAATTTTTTTTTAACTGTATCAACTTCCATTTTCCTTGAAGTTCGTCTGCATTATTGTCTATAATTTTGATTAACTTTAGAAGGAAATAAGAATTTATGGAGACATTATAATTAACATTGAGAAAATTGACTAATTACTAAAAATCCTTTACTTAAAATATAATTCTTCATTTTCGTCACCAACTTTTCACGCAAACTTTTCGCGTGAAGGGAAACGCAAAGTTCGTTGTTCATAATTATTGATTTAATACATCGTAATTTACATTATCTGCGCCCGATAAAGGAGAAGCGAACAGGATGGCGTGCGTTCTTTATCTGCCGTCATATTCCCGTCATATTTTTCGACACGTCACTGATAGATGCGATAACGCGAGCACGCTTTGGGATTAACGTGTTTCACGTCTCGAATTTCTCTCTCGATATTTCGGAGCTGACGAGATGAAACTGATGAAAGTTGAATTAATGCGGCTTTACCTCGATTGTGTTTGTCAGCGATAATTTATACTCCGTTTCAATGCCTCTCTGGAATTGCATTTAACGCGCATTTTAAATATCCCGACTGACATTTCGGTCTCGCGCGCATATTCGAACCGCATTGTCCACGCATCTGTGCATCGCGTGTAACATTAGTACGCACATACGTCCTCGATTCACCAAGCGCCTTTTATCTAATGACGCTCATTGCATCGATAAGACAATGGCGTGCAGTCGCTGCAAACGTGTGATAACGCTTCTGGGCCTATCGCAAGTGATAAAGATAAATTGTCAACCGTGTATCAAGTATATATTGCACAATTTTCTTCACGGGCGAGTTTACTTGAAAAAAATTTGATATGAATCAGCAGATATAAGACAAATATTTTTAATAAAGATAGAGATAATTCAATGAATTTATAATCTTTTTGTTGTAAATAATATATATAAAACATGTTAGAAATCCAACTCTTAATTACGAATTGTCAATTATTATTAATTCGTCATTGTAATTTATAAAAGATAACGCAGTTTTAAATTTAACATATGTTCTAAACAATCAACACAAATTTTTGTGTTAATTTGTAACACAAGATGAGTATGTTACAAAGTAGCACAAATGTTATGTAAAAAAAATTGAGGTTACTGATTCATATTTATGGCCAAGGCTGTAATTCTTAAATATAAACTTTCATTTTTTAGACATATTTAACTATATATGCAATAAAAATAATTGTACAATTGTGGGAAAAAACTTAGTTTTATTTTTCTCAAAGTCGCGGCTGCCAAAATTTATTCGTGCTAATCGTATCCAGCAAGGAAGGGAGAGTAAATGTCAGTAATAACGCGCGTTAGAACTTCTCCTGAGTGTCTAAGCGTCTTCTCTGTAACGTCTTTCTCCTGTAGGGTTTTAGTTTCGGCTTTGGCCGGGGACGATATCAAGCAGAACGCGGGTAAACTCAGCGTGATAGCGCACTTGCGATAACGAAGTAGAGCTCTGGTTCTAAAGACACCGGCAAACACGGCACAGATTTCTCTTCGTCCCTTCCTCCGGTGCTAGTGTCTCCGTTCATCGTATTCAAGTTTCGGAATAGTCCTCGTTTCCCCGAATCTTCGCCACCCTCACGCTCCTTACGCCATTCCTCATTAAGGCGAGCGATGGAGGGAAACCCCCGTCGATGCACTTGGCTGTTTATTGTTCACCGCAAACTCGTTTCTGACGCGCGTGCAAGTAGGAAAACCACGCGCGACTCGTGAAGGAGGCCTGAACGCGCCGCCGATGTCACTCTGTCTCTGACGAAGCGCGGAATGTTTAACTATTCGGTCGCATGTTCCTGTTAACAATAATGAAACGGTAATTGAATCTGCGAACTTGCACGACTGTGTTGAAACAGTTCTTTAGCTAACTAAATAATGGCCCACATTTTTGCTGGCCCACATTCGGCGTTTATCCAATATATGAAGGCTACTTTTGATATCAACACAAATACGTGAAAATTAAATTACTATATGATAGATACCGTTTCTTATTTCAAAAATGACACACTTAAAAAATTTTATTCTGGAACTGTTATCATGAATAGATCAAATAAACACTACGTATCAATCATCAAAAGTAACTTAATTTTATTAAAAATTATTAAAATTGTTACAACTTAAAAAAGATAATTTATAAAAATATCGTCAAAATTCAAATCAATTGTCACAATTCAAAGAGTATAAAAAAAATTATCAAAATTAAGAAGAGTAGTGTTTTAAGGATTGTGAAACAAAAATGATAAAAATGATATTTCATCATGTTAAGAATATATTCTTTTTTCCTTTATATATTCCTCTCTA
>Ga0157364_1000929_pt1 | contig 23044 bp, 16 predicted proteins | sample AttsexASBM2_FD_111476 | JGI IMG/M metagenome (GOLD analysis project Ga0157364, IMG submission 111476) | Fungus gardens microbial communities from leaf cutter ant in Ribeirão Preto, State of São Paulo, Brazil - Atta sexdens ASBM2 | ecosystem: Host-associated > Fungi > Mycelium > Unclassified ...
CTCTGGAAAATTATAACTACTAATAAACTGTAAAATTTATTATTTATAATTATTATAACGTTGTAAAAAAAATTAGTACTTAAAATGAGGATTATATAACAATGAAAATAAAATCGGTCAATCGATTTTGAAATAGTGATTGTTAAATTTCATTAAATATATTTCTAAAGAGAAGAATAGAATGTACGGAATAATGAAAATGTCAAAAGTAGATAAATATAAATGGTAAATATAATAGATCTCGTTGAAAGGAATCTGATGCGCTGTTCAGAACTATTCGGACTTGATATTAATTTTTCAAATTTTTTTTATTTTTATGAAAAAAGTCAAAAATAATTTTTTTATATCAGGAACTCCAGTTCTAGAATTACCGTTATTTCAAAAATGTATTCTCGAGGAGTAAGTAAGAGGAGTAAGTAGAGTAGTGGTAAGTAAACAATTCAGAAATACCAAACCATTCCTGTTCAATCACGCCTGCGACCGATATTTCGTTCAAAATATGAGTATTTCGCTCTTGTTCTAATCACGCTATCTCAGATGGTACGCAAGCCTCCTTGCGTGAAAGGTTAATTATCGTGCATGTTCTACGTGTGAAAGTTCAGTTTGCTTCTCGATCCCGATCAATATTGGATCATTGATCGAGATTTGTGATTTAACAAATCTTATCCCGAATATACGTGCGAATCACTTCGAAGTTTCATTGCGTATCAATGCTATATTGTATCACGTAACGTTATCGATATATGCGTATTGCAAGAGCATTTAGTACGCGAGAATTACCCGAGTTTCCAACGAGATTTGCCGGTTTCATTGCTGCTCGCAATACGCATCCTTTAACGACTGCGAGAAATTATTCAACGTCGTACTAAGTGCGAGTTACCTGTGCACGCATCAATTATCATATTACAAACATCGTCTATCACCCGCTTCGAATATATCTTAATTCGACAATAAAGTTTAAATTATTACAACAAAGAGAGTTATCATTATTACACGTCACTTTGGCAAGCGAGCCTTCCATACAAGGTGACACCAGCGTCACAAACACTAGTACTCGTAAAAACTCCAAATAGATTATTCAGAACTATTCAGTACTAATTTTAGATTTGAAGTAGCATCCCGTTTTCCGAAGTCTGTTTTTTTGGTGTTAATGAGGAACTCTTTCTAAAATCATTAAGAACTCTTCTTCTTGTTGGAAGGAATCTCCAGAACTCCGATTTCGATACATGAGGGTTCCAACTTCACACCCATAGAGTGTGATATGGATAGGGAACTTGCCAGTTACCGCTATCGAATTGTTGGACGCGCCGATTGTGGTCGAAAGTTTCGAGAATAAATCGAGTATCTCGACGGATTCAATCACCTCGGTTGATGCTGCAGCTCCATGCGGGAAGAAAAGAGATCGTAAGGGAGTAATATTCCTGGTGCCAAATCCTTATCTAAGATGAGCGCGACGCGTATGGACTATGAAGACGATATTCTAAATTGATCTGATTTCTTCCAAATAACGAAGAGAAATCAGCAGAAGGGAAAGAAGAGGAAACTACAAGAATGTCCACTGGATGATGCTCATACAAATGCTCGATGGATGTAACTTATCTGTTCTCACAAATGTTCTCACCAAAGACGATTATGACGGAGATTATGTTGGACGCGGCAAGTGCACAGACTTCGGAAGGAAGACTTCGTCTATGAAGGGCATTTTTCGTAGACAGATTATCGTCGGAGTCGAAGTAAATCTATCACCAGATAAGCGGTCTAACAATTGGCGATAAATTTAGTCAGGGCGCAAGAGCCGACCAAAATTATGAGTGGCAGATGCCTGTTTAATTAAAACGAGAGGCAGCATTAGCTCTTAAGAGACAGATGGAGGTTATGCAGGCTGACAGGGATAATCTTCGTGAAGAGGTCAAGAGCATGAGAAGGAAACTTTTGAGTTGGAGGATAGCGGGACGAGGTGAACGTAAGAAGACTGACTCTGGGACAGCGGTCTGGATTTTAATACGCCAGGGCCTTCGCGCGAATCTCTTCTGGACCGGAGTGTCCTCTGTGAAGCTGGGGATAATCCTCCGGTTTCGTCTCTCTCTGAGAGAGGTTTCTGAAAGAATTTTTAAGGATTCTACAGTGAGAAAACTGGTAGAGGGGCCGTATCATTGTCCTTTCTGTTGTAAGTGAGCATGTGGAAGCTGAGAGAAAGAGAGATCCCACTGATTGGCTTTCCTTCTCTGATTCCGAAAGAGAAGAGCCACCCTAAGAAAAAGAAAGAAGAAGAAAAGAAGAAAAGGCAAAGGTATTGATCCTGAGGGAAAAATGAGACCGGTGCAACAGTGGCATCGGACAATGGAGGTGTTTTTGGATCTATGAAGAAAGACGGATCCTTCGCGGAGGTGTTCGTGGTGAGGCTATGCCCTTGAGAACGAGTGTGCTCGCTCGCCCTGGGATCAAGTCCGGTTTCTCCTGATCAACCTATTCGCGTGGGGATGAATAGGCGGAACACAGCGGTTGTCATGATCAATATGAGGAGGGAAGTCCTAACTATGCTGAAATCATGGGAAAGGCGAGAACTGATCATATCACTGGAGGAGCTTGGCATCACGGATACCAGGGTTAGGCGTGCACAGACTGGCTGCTGGAAATTCTAGGGGAAGATCTAAAATGGACTCCTTAGGTATGGGTTTCTTGTTTAAAGATCGGAGTGAGATTAAAATAGTGCGTCCGATTCGGAAGGTCGAGTTTCGTCTTCTCGATCTGGATGAATCGGTAACTGTTGGAGAGATTGTGGAAGCTGTTATGGCACGGGGAAGTGCACAATCGGGGGATATCCGTGTGGGCCCTCTAAAACCTGGAAAGATTGGCCTTAATAGGGTGTGGTCCGATTACATATGCCGATTGCAAAAGGATGGCGGACTTCGAATTCACTGATCCAAGGTACGATTGATGCAAAAAGAAGACTGCAGTGTTACAGAAAGAAGCATGGATCTATTATATGTGGCAGCCAGTATTAAGGCGTGGTCCTCCCCTCATGGGAGCGTGAAAACGGAGTCGTTGAACTCGACTAACGGAGATCGCAATTGGACGTCTTGTCTTGTCTAAAGGCCACCGGTAGACCTTCGGTCTATTGGTGGAATGAGGAGATCGCGGATCTCCGGGATGTGTTCGGATTCGGAGGACTAGAAGGCAGCGGAGAAGATACTGTGATTTCGAAACTGTCTCTGGCACGAATTGAGGGATGCAAAGAAGGCTCTCAGAAGGGCCATTAGAAGATCAAAAACGAGTTTGTGACAGGATTTCCTTGATGCCCTAGATAGGGATTCCTAAGGCACGCCGTATTGGATTGTCTTGAATAAGCTGCGTGCACCTCCAATATAGGATAGAATCCCTCCCTCCCGGAGTGGCAAGGCAGGTGGTTGGAGAGTTATTCCCACCTGGGGGATGTTGTGATCCTTTCGCTTGTCTCGTAGGAGGACGCCTTGATTGTGACGAGGAAGAGATATTGGTTGACTACTAGAATTTGATTACTAGAGTTAGTATTGACAAGATTTCTGGCCCTGATAGAGTTATTGGCCGTGTCTTGAAAAGTACGTCTGATACGCTAATCAGATTGTGGATGAATTGCTTCAGGGAGAGTGTCTTTTCAAGGAGTTGAAAAGTGGCACGTTTAGCTATTTAAGAAGCCGGAGAAGCCCGACCTTTTTCGTACAGACCAATTTGTCTGTTGAGTGAGACAGGCAAATTGTTCGAAAGAGTTTGCAATTGTCTCATGCGGAGCCTGGATGAGTCAGGAGATATTTCGGAGGCTCAGTATGGATTTCGGCCGCGAAAATCTACGATCGACTATATGGCGACTCCGGATGATTGTCGATGACGAGATACGAAACGGGGAATTATGTTGGCTATATCATTTGATGTAGCCAATGCTTTCAAGTCCCTTCCGTGACCTGTTATCCGGCACTTTTGGAAATACTTTTGGAGAAAGAGGTCCCGAGATACCACCGGAGAGTTCTGGACGACTACTTCATGGATTGATGGCTATTCTATGTTGACAAGGACGATGTATATATGAGGTCTCCTAAGAGGTGCGACGTTCCACACAGGGTTCGGCCTTGGGACTAACTCTGTGAAATGTAGGATATACAATAATTCAATAATTTTGAGTAAATTTTGAGTGAATTTGCCGTTGCTCTATAATGTGCTATGCGGATGATATTCTTTTAGTGGTGAGGGGATCCCTCGTTTCATGAAGCGCTTTTTAGTTAGCTAATTAGAGCGGAATTGGGAGCAACCGTAGTCATTAGAGTGACTGAGTCTTAGAGTCAAAAGGGAGACGATGGTCTTCGCATGGGAGGTGTCGCGGGTAACCACAAATTGGAGAAATCCGGGTCAGATCCACAATGAAATATCTGGGTTTGCCGCTGGATTCGAAATGGATCTTTAAGGAACATTTTAGGCATCTGTTTCCTAAGGCCTTGAACCTATGGCCGCGGCGCTCGGCAGACTTCCAACATAGGGGATCCTGGAGAATGTAGGCGTCGTTTATACGCGAGAGTCATGTTATCGGTGATCTTGCATGGGACTCCGGTATGGACACGGACGGTAACGGCTGATCGGGTGATTTGTCGGGATGCCTGGAGATTGCAAAAGTAGTTAGCATTGAGAATTATTAGAAGATTCTTATATCGCAGGCATTTTCATTATTTGCATACCTGGTCCTTTTGGAGATGATCGCTGACCGCTTAAGACGATCCTATTTGAGACGTCGTGCGATTATGTAGAGGGATTGGTTCGTTATCCACCGAGTAATGAATTATATTCGAGACGAAGAGACAAACGATTAGAGGAATTATCTCGGAACATACCTGAGCGGCCGTTTGGGGAGTGCTTGTGTGCAGGCTAGAATAATGGATGGCGAAGGCCCATGATGGCCTCACATAGACCCAAATTACTGGTCACGGTTGTTTCGAAACGTACCTTTCCCAAATAATATTGGCTAGATAAATACCAGCAGAACTTTAAAACAGTATCTAACTTGATCGCAAAATGCATATTAAGAGAAAGGTAGAGCAATTAATTAGATGAGATTATAAGAGTATACGCCAACTAAAAATAAACTTTCTTGCATTTTATGTAAAACATTATTATAAGACTATTAGATTATTTTAGAAAGAAATAGATTTCTTAAGATAAAAAAAGAATCACTATAATAGTCTTTTTCTAACACCATAACTTTTAAACTATGATTGGAGATTTTTCGATTATACTTTACATGATATCGTTTGAAGAATATATCTCTCTTTTTATTTGATATGATAATTCTATAGGCTGTATAAGCTTAAATCCGCTGTTTGCTCATAGGTGGCATTAGTGAACGTACAAAGCTACCCTGGGCACACAACACACTTTTTTTTATGTGTTTGACATCTGTCAACATTAATCAGTGCACATCATCAGCAATTTCATACAACAACATTTTTTTCTTTAGTAATCATGTCTAATTTTTTGATAAAAAAAAAGCATATGTGAGAAGCTTTGCTTTTCTGTTTCAATTTGAAGAAATCGGCTGCCGAATCGCATCGAATGCTTGTGGAGGCCTATGGCGACAATGCTTTATGGGAAACAACATGCAGAGTTGGTTTCGCCGGTTCAATGATGACAAATTTGACCTGAGTTCCAAGAAGCGTGAAAATCGGCCCAGGAAGGTTGAGGACTGTCAATTGCAGGCTCTTTTGGACGAGGACAATACCCAATCGCAAAAAATGCTTGCCGAGCAATTGGGTGTCTCTCAAGCAGCCATTTCCATGCCATGAGGAAAGTTCAAAAGATCGGAAAATGGGTGCCGCATGAACTGAATAGGCAGATGGAGCGATGCCAAAATACATGCCAAACAAAAAAGGCTGCTTGCCAGACAAAAAAGAAAGTCGTTCCTGCATCGAATTGTGACAGGCGATGAAAAGTAGATCTATTTTCAGAATCCTAAACGCAAGAAATATTGAGTTGATTCCGCCCAACCATCAACATCTTCCTCAAGATCAAATCGCTTCAGACGAAAGACGGCTGTGCGTTTGGTGGGATCACCCAGGTCAGGAGGGATCTACTACGAGCTGTTAAAACCTGGTGAAACTGTTAATGTTCACCGCTACTATCAACAATTGATCAAATTGCACCGTGCTCTGCGTAAAAAAAGGCTGCATTATCAAAAAGAAAAGACATGACAAGCTGATTTTCCTCCCCGACAACGCACCATGGCACACGTCAACAATGGTCCAAAACTACTTGGAGACACTGAACTGGGAAGTGCTACCCCATCCCGCTTACTCACCAGACTTGGCACCTTCTGACTATCACCTGTTTTCGTCGATGGGCCATGCGCTCGCTGAGCGGTACTTCGATTCTTATGAAGACGTCCGAAAATGGCTTGATAAGTGGTTTGCCTCGAAAGACGAGGAATTTTTTTGGCGTGGTATACACAAATTGCCCGAAAGATGGGAAAAATATATAGTTAGCGAGAGCAAGTACTTTGAATAAATTTGTTTTTGCTTCCTAGGAAAAAAAAATGTGTTTTTCTAACTAAAAAACAGCGGATTTAAGCTTATACACCCTATATTTAATAGAAAGTTTGATTTAATAAAGAAAATTATAATTATGTAAGAAGGAAAGTAAAAGATTGATAATTTGCTGGAAGGTACAATCGCAGCATATTTCTTAAGTAGTATAGGGGAGTTCTGGGCCACGGACTACCTCCTGGCTACCATCAGCCGGGCCCGGCGTCGTGATCGCGAAAGGAACTTTTGATGGGAGGAAGGATAGGATGAGGGAGTGCGAAGAGAAGAGAAGAAAGAATGCATAAATGCTGCGTAGAGAAAAGAAATAAAAATGCAAAATGCTTACCTGACATCCCTATCTCCCGCCATTTCCTCTTCCACGACCTAATCGTCCTCTTCCTGATCCACTTTCCCCATCCACGCAGTCTCTTCGGCCCAATCTCTGCCGCCTCTGCCTCCTTTTCAGCCTTTGCCGTCACCGTAGCAAAGTATATTACAAAAAAGTATAATAATTCCTCCCGATCAGTTAAATCGATGAACTCGATCAATTCGTCACTCGTACAAGATGCGAAATTAATAATCGGGAGACTCTCACCGAGTTCATGCTTGACTTTCTCCTCCTCTTCGGTGCGAGCATCCTCGCCGACAGAAACATGCTTCTCCTGCACTTTCGCCGGCCTCCATGAGGGGGACATCCTTTTCCTCTCTCATCATTTTTTTCAAATTTATAGGGCTCTCTGAATTTTACACATCGTTTAAATATATGCAACTGATGAATCCGCGCGCGGACAAGACGTGAAGTAGGAAATTTATTTTAAAGCAGAGAATTTTTGTTTCATATAGCAAAACTTTCTTTTGTCTCATTGTTAACAACTTTTTTTTAAGAAGGAAATTTACTTTAAATAGAGAATTTTTGTATTATAAGGATGAATCCATGCGCGGACAAGACGTGGACAAGACTAACGTTAAAAAGCATTCTTCGCTGTAGTGAGACTGCCCAGAATTTATCTATGGCAGTACATAAAACAAAGTAAATCAAAAGTGTTGCCGTGAGAAAATCGACATAATAAGTTCTGAGGCAAATGCCTTTGTTGTGCATAGAGCATCCGACTATCAAATATTACCGTTATACGCATTGAGATATTGAGCAGCGCCGCCGCTGCAGCCGCCGCCGACGCCACAGTCGTGAGTTCTATCTCATATACTTGCCATATACTTATCATCTTTCTTTCGATGCATTATGCCGCTCATTGCGACTCCGCTTATACGCATCCTATACTTATCTTTTCTCTCATTACAGCTTCCTATTCATTGTAACTCCTTTTATTTATTCTCATATGCAAAATATGTACATATACATATATATTTTTTATTTTTATTGTAATTATTCAATTATATTCTAATAATGCTTTTAAAGCAAGCGCAGCGATATTGTCAGACGCGATGATATCATCGATCGCGATGCCGGCACATGTACTCGTAATATAATACCATGAAGAAGATTGGAAGGAAAAGAACGAATAAATATCGCAAAGGCGGAAAGAATAAATTTCAAACGATGAGACATACAGTTTAAATATTTGTTTATTTTTCATGTACTATATACAGTATTATCCATAGCGTAACTAATAATTACATTCAATATTTGAATTTTTTTTCTATAAATCTTACGCTAGGTGTTTGCCTCATCGTATTTGTTATTTGACGCTTCTCGTGATGACATAAATGTAATTTAATACAACAATAATGCGACAATTTTGCAAGCTTCGACTCTATTAGATTTAGCGTAATCAAAGATTTTTCGAAGACATGCCGTGACAAGTCACAACGTGTCATGGCATGTTTCGCAGTGACGTCATCAATGCAATTTGATATAAATACGATGTTGCCAAATAGTACATATTACATGACTAGATTTTTCACAAACATTCGAAATGGTACGACATGTCTTCAATGTCACAACATGTTCGAGCAATGAAACATCATCAATGTAATATGATACAAATGACCAAATAAATGATATAAAATGAGAAAATATATACGCATTGCGTCATTAATCAACGCAAGCGATAACGATGGAGCACGATTTGATAGAACAAACGATTCAACTGAAGAGAAGAGAAGAGTACATCGTTGGAAACGATGATGCGACGAGCTCATAGAATCTCTGGAAGAACAGAATCATATCAAATGCTCGCGATTATCGATCGCAAGAGACAATCAGTGATTACATGTATCATGAGGCTTGAGAGTTTGAAAGATTCGAGCATGTGGATATGAACTTCGATGGCACGAGATCGAAATAGCGTTCGAAAGTCATATATTGACAGGCGCGATAATAAACTCTAATCACATCGAGCCGCAACAGTTTTTGGAAGACGCTGGCGATATAGTGCTCGGGCGAGTGCGAGATACTGTAAAAAGACGGCGGTCTGAAGGTGAACACTGCGATCAACAGTCAGTTTATAGCAGGCGATAAAAGTATCGCCATCCAAACTTTGAACTCTTTCGAACAAATGTGTGCGAATAGAATGAGCGACACTCGAGCTCTTGACATCACTGGACGAATTTCAGGGACAGAAGCGGATGGACATTATCGCGAATTCTCAATTTGGTAGTGGATGTGAAGCACAATCCAATGCGTTCGGGATTTCGAGGTGTCGGGAGAAATTATACTTATTATAAGAAAGCGATGATCAACATGCGTTCGATAGACATGCATGCTTCTCGTAGTCGGTGATAGCCGTTCTATACCCGGCTAAAAGTCATGTGAATAGAAAATTGTCATATCATTATACTACTGTGTTGAATCTTGCGGATATCGAATTTCCGATAACGTTCGGAAAGACATACACAAATTAGAAAATCTTAACAACAATCAATCAATGTATACAGTATCGAAGATAAACAGATCCTTTCTCTGGCTCACAGGCAAGAGGGACAAATATGTCAATCTCCTGTACCTACAAGATTCACGCAACGACAACATTAGACACTTTGCGTGGATAAAAGATCTATCTCACCTTGTAAGATCACAAATTACTGGGAACGAGAACAGGAAATATGTGATCGGTAAGTATAATAAGAAAAATTGATAAAAAAAACAATATTTAAAAAACAGTAAAAAGAAATAGAAAAATTATTTCTCTATTATTTGCATGTGCCTTCATTACTTTAGCTCAAGCGCAAAGTTGGAGATCCTCAGCAAAGACTATGAATAAGATAAATGACTGTGCCAGTCGAGCGAAAACGACAAATGGTTCGAATTCCGTAATTATAACAACCAGAAACAAGTGTCATTCATCCTGCGAAAGACAGAATCCGACAAGGAAGACGCGTTGTTATACGCGTTTCAACAGCATGAAGTATTCAGCATAAGATATGTGCGATGCTCGTATAACGACGCATTGTCATTCGCGATAACGATTGCGTTGCGTGGTTCGCGTGGCAACTTCAAGACTTGGCGCATCGCATGAAAAATTTGGTATCCGCTAACATGCCCATGGAAGCATTGTCTAAACAGCAATGAGAGGCATACCGTAACGCGACGCGATGACAAATGGCGTTTGCAAATTTTTCGGACATCTTCTATCCTCTCGAATTATCTTTGCTATCACTGTAGCCATCTCATTTCCACTCTTGATTTTAAACAGCTCATGCGTACTTACTCAACACATCGATAACGATGAGAAATGTATTGGTAACCTTTATTGAATCATGTGTAAGGGTTCATCTCGATCACATCAGTCTGCCACAGGTAATCATATCCGGGGATAAATTATGACATTGCGTGAAAAATTTTTTCTCCCCGAAATGTATAGTTCTTCCACCAGTCGTCACTTTTCAAGGCTTTTCTTCTCAGACACATTATGTTATGTTATGATGTTATTATTGCTATATAATACGTAAAATATCACAAAATTCTTACGCAAACATTGTTCATCAGCATTTCGATGTCAACTAAAATGATTATGTATTTCAATTTATAATAAAGTCAACCTCACGAAGTTCCTCGATAATAGACAATATTTCGTTATCGTTGTGACCTGCCGACACGAAGCCTTAAGCAGCCAGAGACGATTCACTAACTCGTTAGGATCCCAATGAACATATCTCGATATATTGTATATGACGTATCTCGTGTCAAGAAGTTGGCATATTCAATCTTTCCTTGTTCGACATACTTTATAATGCAACTTAATTTCTCTTTCTAATCTTCATAATTTCTGTCTTAAATTAAATATAGAATAAAAAATTAAATAAACAATGACAGTGCCAATAACCAATATGGAATAAGTAAAAGGTATCATCAATACAGTAAATACCATATTAATTATTATGACGACATTAATAATATATTTAAAATTTTAATACATAAATAATATTAAGATTATTGGTTATAAATTAAATATATTAGCACATGTATTTTGAGTACAAATTAAGTATAGTTAAGTTAAAAATTAATTATATAAATAGTAAAAAATTTTTCATGCATGAATATATATAAATAAACATGTATTGTATAAACATGGATAAAAATATAATTATATATAATTGTATATGAAATATATCTATAAATGTCCATACATCCTTTTTTCTTTTGTTTGAAATTACTGTTTTATTATTAAAAAAATTATAATTGTAAGACATAAAGACATTAATATAGCGAGAAGGGAAGTTCCTCGAATTCAATCACAAACTTCGTAATCAACGTGTACACTTTATTATTTTGCACCTTACATAACGCCTGTTCGTCAAGATGACTGCTGTTGCATCACTTTTTCCTTATCTGTATCGGGGACCATTCTCGACCTGCGCAGTTCACGACACGCCACGCCAGAGAACAGAATCGGGAACAGAACCATCCGCATATAGCGCTGTAGCGCTGTACGCTACGGCCCGTTGACCAGCGGCGATTAGAACAGGCCGGTGACTGAATTGTTTTACAACTCGGCCAGTCTAACCACTAATCGTCACGATTAAGTAGGGGGCACGAAATAAAGGGGGCAGAACTAAAAATTTATAATAGATTCAACAGCTCCTTAAATAAAATATTCGGTCGCAGGTGATGAACGCAAACCAATAATATAAAAATAAATAAATCAATGGCTTATGTTGGTTGTGTGAGAGCAATATATTTAGATAAGTAATAGATTTGGCTAACAATGGAATATAGTCTTCTACGCTTTTTCTTTTCGGCTTGGTATCCATAGTCGGATGTTAACTATCTCATATACCCCGATATGACATTTGCGATAACTGGAACCTTTCACTACGTAACGATCATTTCTAAGTATTCGGTCAATTTCATACGATCCTTTGAAGCGCGGCAACAGTTTCTGTGAGGTTCCGAGAATGCTAACAAAGTTTCTTATCATGACCTTATTGCCTATTAGATATTTTTTAACGACTTTGTGTCTGTGATCGTAAACACGTTTGTTGGCATCTTGAGTTCGCCTTATCCACTCATTCGCAAATTAAGTCGCAAGGTGAGTCGAGATCTCCAGTAACTTCCAACGCGTCACATAACTCATCAATTATTTCTCCTCATTGATGTACTCCGAAGAGTAGCATACTCGGAGACTCATTCGTGATTTTCGATACAGTATTGTATCGAATTAAATATTACACACAAATTCAATGTCTCCAAATACATTATATCATGGAATATTTCGCTCGTTTGCTAACTTAGCTATCATAGACAGAATGGTACGATTAAACCTCTCTACTTGGCTATTCGCTTGAGGTGACAACTTTAATATGCTGTATGTTGTATTCTTTTGTAAATTCTTCAAATTCAAAGCAACTGCCTCGATCAAAACTGAGACGTAAGGATCGACTATAATGTTCGAAATACGATTTAAGATATTTTATAACCTCCGCAATATTTGTGGTTTTTAGTTTACATTAGTGGCATATAGTTTCACATATTTAGTGATCACATCGGGTTGTCCAGAAAGTTCGATTTGTGCCGATTTTGAAGGAAAATTGAAACGCAGAAGATTTAAATTTTTAATTTCATTTATTAAATTTAAATCTTTTGCGGCACGAACTTTCCGGACGACCCAATAATAAGATATAATGACTCTTATGGGAATGCGACCTGATATAGGAGCTAAATGATCGACATGTAAAATGAAAAATGGCTTATCGCTATGTAGTAATCCTTCAAGTCTCCCTACGTGCAAAAGCAATGCATTTTAAACAACTCTTCAGATGATTTTCGACTCTTGATTTCATTTCCGGAAACCAATAACTGTTCCTATTATTATGTACCGTTTTATCAACCCCTTCATGACTCATTTCGAACGCAGTCAGTATATAAAAGAGAATTTGCCCTGTGTTTCCTATAAACCAATCCATTCCTCATTTCGAACAGCTTACTCTCAGCGCGTTCTAATTCCGTCCGAATTCTAACAATTTCGAAGCCTTCGCTCGACACAATGCAAGGTTTCGATTGAGGGAATTATCCTCGATTACGAATATTTGTCGGCTTAAGGTGTCTACGTGGCATAGGCATGCCAGACCAATGCTCCAGCGAATAATCGTAACTTTGCATCTTCATTACCCAACGCGCGATTTGGAGATCTGTTTCCTTTTTAAAGTTAAACTTAGCGCTTGACAATCTTGAATTTCAAGCCCAGTAAATATGTACGAAATCGGTGGAGTGCATAATTATCGATAGCGTCTCCAATTCGAATGATATTTAGATTCTGTATCCGTTGTCCTTTTGAAGAAATAGAATATTGGATGAAATCTTTTATCCGCTTTTCTTTACAACAAAATCGCTTCGAAACAATATTTGTTTCACTTCAATTTATTGCACTGGTTCAATGTATTGCATCTTTTGAGTTGTCTCGCCATAACTGTGGTCGCTTTGCGAATTTTTTCGCGCAACCTTTTCAAAACGCCTTCGTAATGCTGACGGTTGAATGTTTGACCTTGAAGTAAAAATTCAAAATGCACTATTAAAATATGATTTTTGGTATAAAATTTGCGAATTGACGAGGCTGAGTGGGCATCTGCATGATAAAAGAACCATAGGTCTGTTTTTTATTGCTGCACTTTCTGAATTAGTACACAGTGCAATAAGTTGAAATATATATTTGTTTCACTTCAACAGATGCCCATTCAGCCTTGTCAATTCGCAAGTTTTACATCAAAAATCAAATGACTGTTCTTTCCCAGCTTCTTTACTCCCCAGATCTTGTTTCTTGCGATTTTTTCTTATTCCGAAAAGTAAAATCAATGAAAGGATGCCATTTCGACACCATTGATGACATTAAGAAGAATTCGTCATTAGCATTGAAGGATATTCTAAAAGAAGCTTTCCAGGACTAGATGATAAAATGAAAACACCGCTAAAACAAGTATGAATAGAGGAACGGAGTACTTTAAAGGAGACAAAGACCAATAAGCTATATGTTCAATAAATAATAATAATAATAAATCATAATAAAAATGAAAAAAAAAGTTCGGTTATTTTTTTAACAGGCCTCTTACAATAATAATAATGTATAATAATAATAATAATAATAATATCATACCGTATAATTACTGTTGCATTGAACTATTCTACAAAGAGTTGTCACACTGTATTTTGCTTTAAATGATATTTATTTTATGGCTGTATTACTTATACCGAGTAAAAAGTTTTTCATTAAATATATATAAATATACATAACATGCATAAACATATATATACATTCATAAACATAATATATATATATAATTATATATAATTAAATGAAATATGTCCATACGTATTCATACATTTTTCTTTTTTTTGTAAAATGATTTTTTTTGAAATAATGTGAAAATTATTCTTGCAATTATTTATATTTTCTAATTATTATTATTCTTTTTTTTATAATGAAACAGTAATTTCACAAAAAAAAGAAGAATATATGGATATGTATGGACATATTTCATATATAATTATATATAATTATATTTTTATCCATATTTATACTTGTTTATGATATTTATATATATTGCATAAAAAATTTTTTACTGTTCATGCCATAATTAATTTTTAATTTAACTATACTTAATTTTTAACCAAAATACATGTGCTAATATATTTAATTTATAACTAATAATCTTAATATTATTTATGTATTATAATTTTAATTATGTATTAATAATAATTAAGATAGTATTAATTATATTGACGATTTCCTTTTACTTATTCCATATTGATTATTAGCATTGTCATTGTTCATTTAATTCTTTATTCATATATCAATATTTGATTTAAGGCAGAAATTATGAAGGTTAGAAAGAGAAACAAAGATGCATTATAAAGTATATTACACATAGGACAAGAAAAGATTAAATATGCCAACTTCTCGACACGAAATATGTTTCACAATTGGTAACCGTTGTCACTTACGCGACATCCATAGACAGAGACGGCGGAGATTTAGAGAGAGAGACATCTAACTGCACCGTCCCTATCACTATTCAGCTTAAGTATAGAATGTCTGTTTTTTACGTAGGAGAGGGAAGAGAGAGAGAGAGAGAGAGAGAGAGAGAGAGATGCCCAAGGACAAAGATATATGCAGAAATCAGGATACTTGGAGCGATACTTGGACTTAGTATGGACTCTGTTCTAAAGCATGTCTTATCATATATTTTTGCTAATAATTTCATTTTTCATTTATAAAATTATACATGATAATATACATACTCTCTTATTTTTTATCACTAGTATTCAATATAGAACTCTCTTATTTTTTATCACACTAGTATTCAATATACTCGTAGAATTGTGAATTGCCGAAACATAATTATAAATGGAAATTACAAACAAATTTTTCAAAAAGTCAGTTATCATGTATATCCATTAAAAGATATATTAATTTCAAATTTTGGGTTAAGCATCGATAAACATTTGTAGATATCACGACGATTAACAATAAAAAGAAATAGAAACGATACATAGAAAAGATTGGGATAAATTGGACCTATTTGTAGTTTTTGCTTTCTATAAGGTGTAAATACAGTCCGAACATAAAATCAAAGGTGCCGTTGGAAAAATTATTAATAATAATTAATTCCCTTCATTTTTGCTTGAGATTATTTTGACCTCACCTGTATTGAACTATAATGGAAAACGTAAAAACCTTTGGTAAACTTTTGGTAAACCTTTTCATTAGAGGACATCTCTTCGAAGACCTTAACTTTGATATATTATAAAGGTCAAGATACTGACTTTTTCTTATAAATTATAGTTTTCGAGATATATTTACATAAAATTCATTTTCAAAATTTCATTATTTTCTTATGACACTTTGTATATGATGAATAGTGTACATATATTATATATAGAATCAGTTATTTCAAGGTAATATTTGCATTCTGTACTACTATTGACTTTGTTTATCAAATATTAGAAGCGACTCTCACCCCTCCCGCTCCTGCTTAGAGGCACACGACTTCTACGCGAAGCGTACGTCTCTATGCATTACTATATAAAAATAAAAATTATATAAGAAAATAACGTTTCAGAAAAAATTTTTGTTTTTGTTGAAAAGCAGGAAATCTATTTTAAAACAGAGAATTTCTTTTACATAATATAATAGAAACAAGATGTTATTCTTTTAAACTTCTTTTCTTCTTAATAACTTTCTGACGAATAGTGACCGACGGCTACAATCTATTGGAGGTTACTCAGGGTACATACAACATATATCAAGATCAAGGTCATGAGAGGGGCTCCCCTAAACAGAATATTGACCAATTATATCTAAATACTTTAGAAACTGTTATAAGAGACTGCCGATTACTTTATAAGGAAAAGTTGATCAGTACCTTCACCTTTATAATACATGTCAAGGTCAAGGTCATCGAAAAGGTATCCCTTAATGTAAAGGTTTACCGAATTTTAAAATATTTTAATGTATTTTTGTTAGTATTGAATAAAAACGAGCAATTTGACAGTCAAAGATAAAAATTTCATTCAGAAAAGGAAATTACTGACAGTTTATATTTATTATTAGAATTGAAATCAATAAAACTCAATTAATCTGAGTCTGATGACTCATGACATTTTACTGATTTAAATCCTTGGATCAAATCTGGTCAGCCGATCACCAGTACTACAATCAGATCTATAAGTTATCTGTTATAACAGTATTGTATTGTCTGATTTGGACACGGATCCTTTCGAACTTTGGACACATTTTATAATAAACTACAAAAATGATTAAAAAACGCTTGTTATTTTTTAATTATACATCCTTTAATTATCTTAAATCAATTTCAAATTTTTAACCTTTTAAATAATGATTTATAAGGATCTTCTTTTTTAAACAAATTTTCACACGATGATTGAAAATACATATTTTCATCTATTCTATGAATATTATGACAAAGAACTATCAAATGTATATCATATGTTAGTAGGTATATTATAGCGGTTCTAAGCCAGGTCCTCTGAGAGGGGCACGAGGAGTACTCGTAGATGCGGGAGAGAGAGCAGCGAGGAAAGTCTCCGCTGGTATCGCATAAACATAAGACTCCAGTCGATGAATTACATAAACATGATACGCGTGATGGGATTTCGCTATGCGTTCTGTATTTTTTTCGTCACCCGCCGCCGCCGCCGCCCCCTCCGATGCCTTCCCAAAAATGCGTAAGTAACAACTCGCATATGCAGAAAAAAATAGAGCGCGATGATGTCGGAATGCGTACACGATATCGAAGAAAGGATGGAAAAAATGAATTAATAAAGTAAAATTACGACATTCTTTCTTTTATTATGCAATTTTTATGATTGTTTTTCACTAGCGCGTCGAGGCAAAGAATAAGACGGATAGGGAGTAAAAAAAAGTACATATGTAGCAATACAAACAAAAATTTTTTATTCACATCATCTTATTACATTAATTTTTTCTCATTTTTATAAAATTTTTTTAGCGAGCGGTAGCGTTTAAATGTGATCGATGGCTCGGACATCACTAGCAGTGCTTTCTGGAAAAAAGAAAACAAAAAACTTTTTTATTACTATTCACTTTTTCAGCAGAGAATAAAATGCACTCTAATCCCTTATGGCTTATATTTTGATAGCATTGATGACGATGATGATAAGGAACACGTTGACGACTTTAATGCTTTTTCTCCAGGACATTCTCAATATCTCGCTTTTTCCTTCAATGGTAATGGAAATCTGGCGAATCTGTGGAAAACGTAATACGGTGACAAGAAACGTATCCTTTGCACTCGATCGATTTTCGATGTATATATTATTTTTACTCGATCCATGTCTTATCGATCGTAATCGAAGTTTATGATTGAATGAAAAAGCTTTATACACTGTTTATATACATTGTCAAATCAATGTCGCGACGCGTTAAGAGAAGCACCGATTTCAGCTGCTAAACAAAATAACTCTTCTACAGTAAAATGAAAGTGATACTTCAGTAAAAAATATGAAATCACACTGCATTACAGCCCTTAAATTTCTTTGAAGAATTGTCGATAACTTTTTTTCTGAGAAGAGATTGGTGTCGCAACGCGTTAAGAGAAGCGTTGATATAGCTGTTTATATAAATTTTAAATACCAATGCAATATGGAAAATGTGAATTAGAACCACTCGCGATACTGTCTTATTTACTTTTAAAGAAAGTGTAGCCCCATAGACAAAAGGACAAGGAAGACACAAATGAAATATATAATAGGTTATAAGTGCTCAGTTCCACAGTTGGTGTCCTGAAAGATAAACGCATCGGTCAATAAGAATAATGAAAAAAGTAAAGTGGCTAATCATCATGTGAACATTTAGAACATAGCCAACGAGTATATTAGAAGTCGAGTATATTAGATTCGGAACAGTTCGCGAATATTAAAGACAAAGATGTGCGAATATCACTGATACAGTTTTTACGCAATCGAAAAATAAGTATACGCGGTGAATAACAGGAAGTCGTTATCAATGATAACGATGAAAAGGAATTGGTACGAGCGAATAGGAACAGAATGACGGAACATTGACTTTGAAGAGAGATTTTGATACAAAATTTGCGGTTTAATAAAGGGACAGTATTATCGGTTAACGAAAAGTGAGAAGAAGATTCAGTATAACTGCAGGTGCATTAAGAATTCCATGGATAGTGAGAAGTGCGTCGAATTGCTGATAATTGACCAATTAATGATGCCATATTACGATCGCGAGGAAAATCCTGCTTGAAAACTGTTTCATGACGATTGCGATGATTTTATGTGCATGCGTAGGTATGAAAAGTACATCGCCTGGAAATACTGAGTTGATAAAACATTATGACATTCTAGATGTAAAGCGGTGCTGCAACATATGAACGAGTTCTCCGTGTAAGAGTGTAACGTGATCTAAAAACTGTGAAAAAAAACATGGAAAATTACGAGCGAATGGAACGCGAACTACTGGAGTAGTGTGGCGAGTTTCGCGTAGCCGCAACGATGCGTCGAGTGCATCGAGCGACTCGAAGAATCGCCAAGTGTCTGTGCCTCGTCGTTAAACACAAACAATCCGTGGTGGCGAGGATCGCGTGACTCGCGGGTGCAAAGACGCAATTACAGCGATATTTCGTACATGAATAGTGGCGAGTACGCGAGTGGCGACGAAAGATCGTCTGGCAAGAGATCGACGCCGTGTTCGAAAATTGTGTTCTGATCGGTCGAAGCGGTTCAGTTTCTTAAGAATTGTAGAACGAAGCGAAGTGCTTCCTGATTTGCATCGGTCTTTTTTCACAGTTCCCTTGCGGAAGGGAAGACAGCCTGGACAAATCAATCTAAAATTCGGTTCCTGTTGTGTTTCCCCTTCAACGCTCCATGCGTGCTTGGACGTAACAATATAATTGAAATATGAGTGCTGATTTTTTTTTACTAAAGTCAGTGTTACAATAATTATAAATACAACAAATTATTTTTTTATTAGTTAAAAGAAAGATCGAAAATAAAAGTTATTTCTAATAGTAAATATTATCCACATGTAGCCCATTATGTTCTAACCGCAATATTGGATTATTAATAAATCATAATATTATATAAAACATAAATTTATTTTTTTTTCTTAAAGTATTTTGATTTTTCCGTTTCAAAATAACATCCTCTATTCTATATTACTAAATTTAAATGTGCATGTATATTTTTCATCTCGCTTTTAAAAACAGAATGGCGATTGAATATGATTGATTTATAATCTAAAATATCATTAAAAAATATGATATAAGAAAGTTGAAGTATGCTAATTATTTCAATATGTATAAGGAATATAGATACACCGAGAAAAAAATTTATTAAATTTTTATAAATTTTTCTCTGAATAATCCTAGCGAAACATTTACTAAATATAAATGTATATTTATTAGATACAAAAACCATTAATTTAATTCAATTATCATTTTTTTATCTAAATATTTATTTACCGTAAGTAAATATTCCGTTACGACTATTCAAATAAATATTTATTAAAATTTAATAACTGTTTTCTCAATGTTTAATAAATCTTACCGTCATAAATGAAGGTAGAGACAGATTAAATTTTCCAATCGCCGCAATTTTGCATTCTAAGTTATTAGATATTATTAATAATATAAATATACGTTTCAATGATGATCCTAATTGATACCAGTCTTCATCAAATGCTTTATCTGTTATTTTGGTACTCTATAATTAGTATAAAGTATAAAAAATGAGAGATTGTACTTACAGATTATCTTTTTTACTTAATCTTACCAACATTTGTAATTTATGTATCCCTTCATGATGGGAGAGATTGACGTAGTGTATTCAGTTTGGGTAAATTACGACCCTTTTACGAGTCAAAATAGTGTTTATTGACTTAGATCTGTCAACTGCGAAGAAATAATGATGATTACTACGACTGATCTCTATGCAGATCCTCTTCGTCAGATCCCACTATATGTCCTTTTCTCTTTTCGTTTCGAAGCATGGAGCAACATCAATTGTCAAGCAAGTGATTTCGAGAGTTTATTAAAGTATTACGAAATTATTCGAAATAGAACTTCTATTGGAATTATTCAATTATGCCCTAGTCTCGTCTGGATGGATAAACTATGTAATTGTGGTTCCATGTTCGTGTTACCAACAGAGTTCACAGCTCCCGCTTGTAACTAAAAATGACGCGCGCATCTCTTTCCATGACCTCCTTGCGTGTCACCGCATTCTCTCTCATTGTTTTTGTTTCTATACGAGTAACAGAGTTCTTTCTTCAATAATTTTTTCCTGTTAATTTCTGAAGATTTAATATGTCAAAACATAGGCATTATTCAAATCCCTTCGAGAAAGCGAAGAACAAACATCAAAGGGAATCGCACGAGAAATCTCGTAATGACTTGCAATCGTTACATAACCTCCTTAAGAGAGAGAGAAATTTGCACATAGCTTTGGGAGACGTCTATCTTGTCATATCCGGTAGGATTAATAGAAACTTTTTAGATTTTCTTAAACGTGAGAGGCGCCGGCAGATCTTAGCAGATCCGCGAGTCTACTTTCATTCGACGTTCGAGTGACGTTCTCGGATGAGCCCGCCGAGGCATCCGTTACGCACATTAGGCAAATAGACGGCCCTTTCCGGTCATGGCGGCGAACCAGGTACCTTCCATTTGTCGAGATCTGTTCTTTTCTTAAGAAAAGTCAGAACAGTAGATATAACAGACTTATGTCTATCACACTTCCTTTTTTCCTGGCAGATGCCTATCCACTTCCACACATTATCCAGACTGACAACGTCGTTTCTATTGATTCTCCAGTGATGTTAACCCTTGAGAAGAATGGACAGGACGGATGGAAAAAATTTCACAGTTCATCCGAAAATGACTAATTATGAGACTATTAAATCCGAAGAGTATTGCCATAATTTAAGGGAAAATATTTCATTTTGTTTGGAACCATCCGAATTTATACAGAAAGATTTCTGAAAAATTTTGGAAAACTTGGCTATCGAAAATTTTTGGAAAATTATCCAAAAAAATATTGGAAATTATCATAAAGAAAAAAATCTGTCCAACACAAGTGAACAATTTCGGACAAATTTCTCAATCATACAATTTTGGACAATTTGACCATTTTGTTCTCAAAATTGTAGTTCTATTGCTATTGCGGAAATAGCAATAGAAATATAATTCCTTTTAATTAATAAACAATAAAACTTAACACTTTCGAACAAAATTTTTATTTCGTCAATTTCCAACATATTTGTATATTTTTACTCATAATTGTGTGAAATTGCCAGACTGATAAAATTCCTTTAATTAAGAAAACTTAATACTTTCAAAAAAAATTTTTATTCCGACAATTTCCAACACATCTGTTTCTTTTTATCTACAATTGTATAAAATTTTCATCCTGACGAAATTTCTTTAATCAGCAAAATTTAACTCTATCGAAAAAATTTTCATTCCAACAATTTCCGACATATTTGTTTACTTTTACTCATAATTGTGTGCAATTGCTAGGCTGATAAAATTCCTTTCCTTAAGAAAACTTAACACTTTTGAACTAAATTTTCGTTGGAGCAATTTCTGACACATCTATTTCTTTTTACCTATAATTGTCTGAAATTCTCTTCTGACAAAATTGCTTTAATCAACAAAACTTAACACTTTTGAATAAAATTTTCATTCAAACGGAGCTTGCAAAATCATTGGGGATAACTTAACAAGCCGTTTCTGTACGATTGAGAGCCATGGGAATGATTCAAAAACAAGGAAATTAAGTACCTTATGAACTGAAACCGAGAAACGTTGAAAGGCGATTTTTCACTTGCGAACAGCTGATTCAAAGACAACAGGAAAAAGTTTTTTGCATCGGATTGTGACTGGAGATGAGAAGTGGATATTCTACGACAATCCCAAGAAGAAAAAATACTACGCTAAGCCCGATCAATCGTTGCCATCGTCCTTAACATCAACACCACGGCCGAACATTCATGGTACGAAGATCATGCTTTGTATCTGGTGGGACCAAAAGGGTCTTGTTTACTATAAGCTGCTGGCGATTCCATTACGGGCGATCGGCTACAATTGATTCGTTTGAGCTGTGCATTGCGAGAAAAACAGCCGGAATATGAGCAAAGACATGATAAAGTTATTCTTCTTCATGGCAATACTCGGCCTCACTAAAGTCGTAAAAAAATATTTGGAAACGCTTAAATGTTTTACCGCCGTATTCTCCAGACATTGCTCTTTCTGATTACTGGTTGTTCCGAAGGATGCAGCATGATTTGGCAAGTCACCGGTTCACTTCTTTCGCAGAAATCGAAAATTGACTCCAAAATTGGATCGCTTCGCAAAAGACGAATTTTTTCGAGATGGAATTCGAAAATTGCCTGATAGATGGGAAAAAGTAGTAGGCAGTGATGGACAATACTTTAATTGATCTGTTCATTTTGTTTTGAAATACATGCATTTTGAACATAAAAAACGGACCGAATTAATTTATACTCCCAATATATATATATATATATATATATATATATATATATATATATATATATATA
>Ga0157364_1000930_pt1 | contig 23041 bp, 11 predicted proteins | sample AttsexASBM2_FD_111476 | JGI IMG/M metagenome (GOLD analysis project Ga0157364, IMG submission 111476) | Fungus gardens microbial communities from leaf cutter ant in Ribeirão Preto, State of São Paulo, Brazil - Atta sexdens ASBM2 | ecosystem: Host-associated > Fungi > Mycelium > Unclassified ...
CTTTTGCCATTTTTCAGGTAATTTCATAATTCCATCCGTGTAGAACTTCTGTGGTTTATCGGCGAAAAACTTTTTCAAGTGATTTTCGGCAGCTCTTTTGTCGGCCAATGTTTTTCCATCAAAAGAGTTCTGCAGAGATCGAAACAAATGGTACAAAGTCCGGGTTATACGGTGAATGCATCAAAACTTCCCAACCAAGCTCCTTCAATTTTTGGCGCGTCATCAAAGATGTGTGTGGCGTTGTCATAATGGAAGACAACACCTTTTCTGTTTATCAATTCTGATCGTTTTTCCTTAATCGCCTCCTGTAATCTATCTAATTGTGAACAATAGAGCTCTGAATTAATCGTTAGGCCATGTGGTAACCTCATGATGGACGACTCCCTTCCAATCCCACCGTATACACAGCATCACCTTATTTATCGTCAATCAGGCTTTGAAATCGTTTGTGGTGGTTCGCCGCGCTTATCCCAGATCGATCTTTTACGAATGATATTCTTGTATTTTACCCATTTTTCATCGCTCGTGATGATTTGCTTCAGAAATGAGTCGATTTCATTGCATTTTAGTAGTGTGTCGCTGATGGAAATTCGATCAATCAAATTTCTTTGCGTTAATTCATGTGGTACTCAAACATCGAGTTTCTTTGCGTAGCCAATCTTTTTCAAATGATTCCAAACTGTCACATGGTTGATTCTTAGTGCATTGGGCTATCTCCTGACAGCTCACATGCCGGTCTTGCTCGAGCAGTTGCAAAATTTCATCGACTTTTTCAGGCCGACTGGCCGACCAGAGCGAGGTCGATCTTTGACATCAAAATTTCCAGAACTTAAACAAACCACACCTGCGTCCTGCGTTCGCTTACAGCATTCGCGCCATAAACTTCAAATTTTTCTGCATGTTTGTGCTGCATTTTTGTCTTTTTTGTAGTAAAAAAGCATCACATAGAGTATTTCTTCAGAAATTTCACTCATTTTCAAACCAATATAACTTTTCACACGATTGATGAATTTTGTAAACTTTGTTTACAAAAAATGTAAATGTACCTAAAATGTCATCTTTCAGACGCGCGTTCGTTTGACACAATCGGATTAGTGTTGCCCGATATATGACCATCAACACCATCTGTGACAAAAAACCGCGGATACTTTTTAAATGATCCAATATTAAATCCAATTAAGTGTGTCATGTAAACGTGATCCCATAATTTATATTATACTATTCTTCCATTGTGTCCTTATTTTTTTTTAGTTATACACAAATCAATACAAGTATAACACTCAAAACGAACTTTCAGAGGCATAAATCGACACAAGAATCATTCTGTCTTTGTTTCTTATTAATTATTGAACAAGGACAGGATGATTCTTGTGTCTCTTGCTGGAAATATTTTTAAAATATTGCTGCAACATTGTTGACGTAATATTACAAAAAGAAGTCTTCGCAATGTTTCTGCAACATTGTATTGCAATATTCAACGTTAAAATGTTGCAACAATGTTGCTACAAGTTTCTGTGATGTATGGGAAGATTTTGACCTATCCAGATACCAGTTACACTAGAATACACAGTTTCTAATAGGTTGAAATCTTAATATATATTCCTATTTCTAATATTTCTTCCATTGTAGAGCCTTATCTACGATTTTGCGGAATTATGGGTACTTTCCATTTGATGAGACAAGTCGACACAAGTGTTGTTCTATCCTTCTTGACATTCAGAAAAACAAAAGATAGAACGACACTTACGTCATCAAATGGAAAGCATTTTATGTAACTCTCCTAATCGTGAAGATATGAAATTGTTCACACGAACTTTTTCATGAACTGTAATGACGAAAAAAAAAACCTACAGCACGAAATATTGCAGCAATATTGAAATTATAATATTTTATTGGAAATATTGAAACAATAAGTCTGTTTTTTATTACTGCACTCTGAATTGGTGCATAATAAGTTATAGTGAAACAAACGTATATTTGTTTCATTTGAATTTATTATATACTGTGTGTACTAGTTCAGAAAGTGCAGCAATAAAAAAACAGACCTAATATTGCAAAAATATTGTAATTTTAATATTTTTAAAAAATATTGCAATATATTATTGCAATATTGCAATTCAGTAAATAAGTACGCGGCCCTGCCACTAGAGGAATACGCTTCTCATAAGAAGTAATTACTATAATAAGAGTCAAGACATCAAAGCGGAAGGATGCCATTGCTGGGACATCCTTTATACAACTCACACGTACAGAATACACAAACTCATGTTTTCATTAAGACAGTACATTTATACAAATTCACATTCACATTCATTTTGAAACATAGTCCCAGTAACGTATATGACGGACATCTTGAATTCATTTGGCTATATGAGTTCAAAATCTAATTCATCATTTACGCTACACTTTTCCTATGCATGAAAAGTTAGAATTCTTGAGACTTTTACGGGTGCTTTCTATATAAAGATTGCGAGTTTTCTCTGTGTCCAGATTTATTTTTGGAATGTCAACATTTTGTGAATCTTGCAGTCCATCAGGGCGAAGAGCAGCCTGATATCAGCGTTCAATGCTATTGATGTATTCTTCCAGATCTAAAATGCTAATTGGATGATCTAAAAAAATACGCCAATAATGATTAGCGCTGTTGAGTTCGCTGAATGCAGCCAATAAATACCGTTCTAGATTTTCAGCGCTGGCAGTGAATTTTGGAACACAATCATGGGATACAATCACTTAGGATATATCCACACAAATTTGCATAACCGCATAAATGTATACATAAAGAATATTATCCAATCGCATCTCTCCTGCAAAGATGCATGTAAAGTGTAATTGAATAATTTTCTTTAATCTCCCATTCTGATTAAGTGTAAATGTCGTATAAATGTGGTCATTGAACACTCAGTGAGCTCTTGTACTTGTTTAGTTTATATTTTTAGATTTAATAGAATGTATCAATCAGATGCAAAAGCTTATTGAACACTCAATGAGCGGTTGTAGTCCCGAATGCACCCATAAGTCACATTCAGCGGACTCATTGAATGAGCGTTCGCTGTCATTAGTGTATTCTTTTAAATCATTCAATCAGACTTTTAATGACCGCAGCACAAACTCTTGCATAATAGGCCTTCTACAATAAGCCATTAGTCATAAATTAAAAGTTAGAAGCTAAAAATCGACTGTAATCGGTCAATTTTAATTTCTGATTTCTGATTTATGATTAATGGCTTATTATAGAAGGCCCATAATGCAATCAACTAATTGAAATTCTTCTTTTTCATGGAATGAGAGGAAAGAAAAGATTCTGATTAGTTGATTCGCTTATGCACTATGTGTTATGCATTATGCAAAAGTCAGTGCTGCGGCCTTAAATCTAGAAGAATACATCAATAGCAGCGAGCGTTCACTCAACTGTTGAGTCCGCTGAACGCAGCCATTGGACGAGTTCAAGACAGTAAAGAGGCATGCTTACCGAGCGATTGAATATGATCTATAAATAACAACTAATGCTCATTTGCTCGGCGAAGCTAGCCGTTTTGTCAACTTAAACGCACTCATTGATTGCGGAGTTGTAATTGGTCACTGTTCTGTTCCGCTGTAAATTTCCGTTTCATGGAACGACAGTCTCAACCAGGGAGCACAGATTCTTGCATAACGTATAACATGCAATGCATAAGAAAGTAAGTTAGATAAGGACAGTATGCGTTTGAGTTTGAGATAGAACGATATATAATATAATATAATGTTCATATTCATAGTCAGGCTTTATATTTAAGGCTTCCTTAAATTTATCTTTAGATACTCAGCAGCCAATGAAATAATTCGTAGAGTATCTAAAGATAAATTTAAAGAAGCCTAAATATAAGGCCTGACTATGAGTACTAGGCATTAATGCCGTACTATACATATATGCTGTATATATATATATGTATAATATATATATATATATATATATATAATATATATATAATATATATATATATATACGCATGCATATACACACACATCATATAAAAAAATTTTCATTTTTCACATTTCCGTTCTAGAAAAAAAATTATATGATTCAATTCTAGATGACGTCACAATCAAAGGAATTGTGTTGTGGAAAGTCATGAAACGCGCCCAAACGCGCCGCACTCGACTGGGCGTGTTTACTCTGAATGCTTTGGATCTTCGTACGATTGTGGGATTCGCACATTATACGAGGTAAGAAGACTCAAAAATCAGTTCTGTTATCAATGTATTGAAAGTCTGCTCATATAATAAAAGAATCTTTCTAATCTAAGGAAACGTAAGATTTATTTACATGAATTAATAAGTACTCAAAAGAAATGGAAGAAATACAGTGAAAGCGGGAAAACGAAAATATATGGCCTACGCTAAAGTGTTCAAAAACATTCAACAGTGATATTGTTCGAATTGAGAGAGAGAGAAAAAATACGCACTTTTTGAAAATGATTACCATTCTTCAAACAATGACGCTAATCATAATCGCTTTCTGGTTCTACTGCTTGTTGGGCGTTGTCGGTCAATATGAATGGCAAGCTCGCGATTCCTTCGATGAAATCCGTATGCAGATGGATAAGGTGAATGAAGATAATTGTCAAATACAGCACCTCGGTGATTTGTATCTGCCGGATGACTCGGTATCGCATTTGCCTGACATAAAGGATATCAACATCAATCCAGTATTTCCGAATCGTACAGCTCTGTTACATCTTCATAACATGGCACTCAGCAGGAGCTTCTTCTGGAGTTACATTCTGCAATCACGCTTCATCCGACCAGCGATCAATGATACTTATGATCCTGGCATGATGTACTATTTCTTGTCCACAGTAGCAGATGTTTCTGCTAATCCATACATCAATGCTTCAGCTATCTATTTCTCACCTAATATGTCTTATTCACCTTCCTATAGAGGTTTCTTCAATAAAACTTTTCCCAGATTTGCACCGCGAACTTTCAGGGCGGATGACTTCAATGATCCTATACATTTGGAAAGAATATCCACTAGAAACACATTCACTGTACAGGATTTAGGATCATTTCCTAATACCAGACTCAGTGATGATTACACTACTGATTTTTATCGTATAAACGAATGGTATGTGAAAGTGAACAGTGAAAACTATTGTATTAAAAAAAAATTAGCAAAACTAATTACTTTTATAATATATATAATTGTCTATAAACTTTTATATTTAAAATAAATTTTATTAATTGATGGATATAGAATCATATATTCTACTTGAATTTATTTATTTATAGGTACAAAAAATGGTTACCAGATAATGTAGGTAAAAGACATGATACCAAAACGACATATCACGTTGAAATTCGTTATGCTAACAATACAAATGAAACATTTAACTTCCATGGTCCACCTGGTAATGAAAGAACTACAGAAAGCTACTTTAGAATATCAAGTTTGTATTTATTTTCATCATTTAATTTTATTATGCAGCTGCTGATGAATATCCTGGACCTGTACAATGGACTAGACCTTATTTTGATTGTGGCCGATCAAATCGATGGCTTGTAGCTGCGGTATCACCTGTAGCAGATATCTATCCACGGCACACTGGTTTTAGGCATATTGAATATCCAATATACACTGCCGTTTCAGTGATGGAAATGGATTTTGACAGAATAGATATAAATCAATGTCCTAAGGGTAAAGGAAACAGTGGTGACAATAGATTTGCTAATACCGCAAGGTGCAAGACTGACACTACAGAGGTATATATATTTAAATCCTATTAAATTTATTAATGAACGATTAACTAATACATACATATGTATTATCCAATTTACAGTGTGAACCGATACATGGTTGGGGTTTTAGAAGAGGTGGATATCAATGTAGATGTAAACCAGGTTATAGATTACCGACCGTCGTACGACGACCTTATCTCGGTGAAATAGTAGAGAGAGCTACACAAGAACAATATTATAATGGTTTCGATTGTTCGCGAATCGGCTGTATGCATTAATTTGATTTTATTTATTTTTTTTTTAACTTAATCATAGTATTGCCAAACACAAGAATTTTTTTAACAAGAATTTTATTCTGCAGGGGTTCATAAAATGCCAGTACAATGGGAGAAAGCAAAACCATATCTCAGAGAAAAATATCTCGAGCAATATCATCATTATAAGAATTATTCAACTGGTTCATCTTCGTTACAAGATACAAAGTTGAACATCGACCAAGCTCTTAAATTCATTTTGGGTATGAACAAGGACACTTGCAAGAAGTATGTTATCCTGTTAACACATTGTACATTTCCTATTATTAAGATATTCGAATTAGCGCAATTTCCAAATTGTGATTTCAGTAAAACGTTACCAGAGTTAATGTTACGTGGAGACATTAGTTTTGGTGCAGAAGAGTTTTTCGAAAATGAAGCGAAAATGGCTACCAGATTGGCAAACTTTATCAGTGCGTTTCTACAAGTATCAGATCCCTTGGAAGTTTACTCTGGCAAGAGAGTAGCCGACAGACCGCTAACAGAAGATCAAATGATAGGGGAGACATTAGCCTTGGTGCTTGGCGATACAAAGATATGGACAGCTGGTACTTTCTGGGATCGTAATAAATTTACCAATAGAACATTCTTTGCCCCATACGCTTACAAGACACAGTTAAATACACGCAACTTTAAACTCGAAGATTTAGCTAGACTCAATAAAACAGGTAAACTAAAATAAGATGATGATTAATGAAGAAAATGGACTAATTAAGACCGAAACGTCTATATTTTTTATTGTTCTTTGTACTTTTAATAAATTGATTATTGTTCATTGCCAACATCTTGCGTAGTACTGTATGCCCTTTATAATATTGTTTTAAAATAAAATAATTTATTTACAGATGAAGTATACACGAAAAAGAGTTATTTTCAAGCATTGAAGCAACGTTGGGCAACAAATTTTGATCAATTGGAGAAATACTATATGAAGATAAAGATTCGATTTAATGAAACAGGGGAGCACCTGAAAAAGTACGAGCATTATCCAAATTATTACAGGTAAAAAAAATGTCATTTGTTAGTGCAAAATTCGCGAGATTGTATTTTGTCGATGTACTCCAAAATGATAAAGCAGTGGAGTATTAAAGTATAAAAGGATTACATCCCCCCGAAAGCTTGGGGGAAATCCAATCTTTAAAGTACGATTTATTCTAATGTATGGGAATGCGGCGAATGGGCTGTCTGTGTAGGGCAGCAAATCTAGACCATGGACATTGGACAACTCCATACTTCGATTGTAACGGTACGAATAAGTGGGTAATTACTTATGCATCCCCATTTTTCGGCTGGGACAGCTTGAAGGTGAAACTGGAATTCAAGTAAGTGTTCTCATCGGAATGTAATCACACATAATAGGAAGAAGTGCACTGTGTATGTACGTATTTATGTATGTTTGTATGTATGTTTGTATGTATGTTTGTATGTATGTTTGTATGTATGTTTGTATGTATGTTTGTATGTTGTGTATATATATGTACGTAATGTAACATATGTATGCATATATGCATGCATGCATACACATGTAGGCATGTGGATATGTGTATATCTGTATATGTTTGCGCGCATGTATCAAAGAAATTTAATATGAGAGACACTGTAGAGACACAGACCAGTTTTGTAATAAAAAGGGAAGAAACGAGAAAGATCACATTTAATAGTAAGATACTTACAGGGGTATCGTAGCTGTTACTATGGATATGCTTCAATTAGATATAAACCAATGCGATGATAAATTTTACAAACCAAATGCGTTCAAGGATACACACAAGTGCGATAGAAAAACATCATATGTAAGCAGGCATCATTCTATTTCATTGAATAATAATGTCTATATTATATAAATGTAAAATATTGCATTTATTTTTATATTTCATAATTTCAAAGCACTTTCATCAAACTAGTATAATATTACTTACGTTAATAATTTTAATAATTTTATTAATTTTATTAATAATAAGTTTTAAACACTTAATTTCCATAGTGCGTACCGATCCTTGGAAGAGGATTTGAAACAGGTGGATACAAATGTGAATGCAAACAAGGTTTTGAATATCCATTTGAGGATTTAATTACATATTATGATGGACAATTAGTGGAAGCTGAATTTAATAATATCGTTAATGATAAAGAAACAAGGTAAATTCATTTTTTTACATTTTTTTCTCTTTGTAATTGTACAGAAAATACATGTTTGTCTTAAAATTATCTATTAATAATTGTGTAACAAATGATTTATAAATTTTATTATTGTATATGATCTATAGATATGTTATTTTAGATATGATATGTTCAAGTGTCGATTAGCTGGTGCTTCGTCAATTCAAGTAAATTGGATACTATTATTATCAGTACTGATGATATTCTTTCTAATTCAAAGAAGAGTTGAAAACGTCTTTAATATTTTATGAAGTAGCTAGTGCTACAATTGCTGTATTAGCAATTACCTTTTTTTAAGCCGTCCATTATAAATGTAAGTATTACTAAAGATATTTAGGGTATCTCAAACCTACCATACCATCTGCTAATGGCAGATTCCTGAAGTCATTTTGAGATGAAAAGTCTAATGTTGGAGCTATAATAGTTTTTGAATTATACGTATTTAAAGGTAGCTAATCATGTCGCTTAAAGTTTGCACATTTATTAGGTTGACATTTTGTTCCACAGTATAGTGCAAAATCCAATGCCAACATTTGAACTCACGAACTTTAGGTGATATAATTAGCTAACTGTCACCATACTGAGATCACTGACCTATGAGATCGCCTCTCATGAGCAGATAGAGCGGACTAAATTGAGTCGAAAAATTTTCTACCATTTTGCAATTTTCGCAATACTTTAGGAGATATTAATTTCTGAAGATCACTAAATAAGTATGTATCCGCGCGGACTATTGCCAAGTATATCCATCTGTCGCGATTACTTGTTATGCGAGGAATGCTTAATAAGTTCTCCAATTGAGTTATGGCGCTTAATGCACGTCTATTAGACAGTTCCCGTAAAGGATTTTTCGACAGTTCAATCCGTTCTATCTGCTCACGAGAGGTGATCCCATAGATCGGAGACACTCTATATATAAGGATGTCTCAAAATAATTGCCAAATATGGACAGGTAGAACGGACTAAGTCCGTTCTAAGTCCGTTCTAACTGAGTCGGAAAAGTTCTCTAACATTTTATAATTTTCGCAATAATTAATAAGATATTAATTACTAAAAATTATCGAAAATTGGTCTTCAATAATTTTGTACTCAAATACTATCAAATGCTATCATTACAAAAAAACTGCAAGAAACAAAAATTATTTATTTTATAAAGATTATGTGTTTCCTCCGTGATAAAGTGGATTGCAAAATTCATCAGAACGAGGAGCAGCCTGTTTATTTTCTTTATTATTTATTTACTGTTTATTTTCTTTATTATTTATTTTCTTCTCAGAGCTCTAAAAATTTTTTCAGAATTTTTTATCAACTTTTTAGTACTGCATTTTCTTATTTTATCATGAGAAAATAATAATATTAAAAAATTCTGAAAAAATTCTAAAAAAATTCTTAGAATTCTATAAGAAGAAAATAAACAATTTTTATCTCTGTTGCAGTTTTTCTGTAAAGTTGATAATATTTGAATAAAAAATTATTGAAAATCAATTTTCGATAATTTTTAATAATTAATATCTTATTAACTATTGTGAAAATTGCAAAATAGTAGAGGACTTTTCGATTCAGTCTATCCGCTCTATCTGCCCATGAAATATTTGGTGATTATTTTGAGACACCCTGTACACACACACACACACACACGCGCGCGCGCGCGCGCGCGCGCGCGCGCGTACATACACATACATACACATATACAAATACAAGGATATGCTCATCAGATGGACGAGTTTAAAAGGCCTCTGCGTAGCAGCCTGTCTACACGTCACATTCGTGCAATCTCAATTATGTTCGGAGCACTTTGACCAACTAAAATATGACTGCCATGATAGCTATCACGTTTGAAATTGGTATTGCGTGAGTGATATAGCTATGTAAACATTATGAAAATTCTGCATGTTCTCTTACAAAAACAGTTAGTTATTGTTTAAATTAAAGTTTTGACTGCAATGACTGCTTGTGCAGTGAAGTGCAGGTATCACTTTATCTTTTTTTATTCTTCATTGAACAACAAAACAAATGATACATCATTTTATGTGTAATTCGGATCGCACTGTTTAATGCATTGAGGCACGCTATTATGATTTACTTCATTTTTAACCGTTTGAATTTTAATAATGACACAGTATATACAATAGTAACTCTGACGGCACCTTTGATAATGTAGAGTGCGCATGCATAAAATAAGTAAGTTATCTAGCAGTTGTCATGGTTACCACTTAAACTTCTTTCTCTTTTCATCCTTTTTTCACTCTGTCAAAATTTCTCGCAAAACGAATTCATTGAAGTAAGTAACGTGTGAAAAAAGTAAGTGTTATTGTAGGAATATATTGGAGAATATTAGAGCATGCGACGCAAATAAACCTACTATTGCAATAATTTGAACTTTATGAAAATTAATAAAAATAAATTGTAAATATATTGAAAAATAAAAAAATATAGAAAAATTAGGAAAAATATTAAATTAACTTAAAAATATATATTTGTATAAAGAAATATTATATATCTATGAAAATATTATAAGAAAGCTGATATAAAAGAAATTTATGTATGTCCAAAAAATAAGTTCAAAATACAATAAATAAAAAGAAATTTTTCTTGCTCGGTTTTCTATGTTACTTTTGTTCACTTTTTCACAAAAATTAGATCAATTTCTCGAGGTTTTTCACATATTTCACCAAATGAACAATACATGTAATACAAATGTTAAGTGGCATTGAAATACTCATTTAAATAGAGAAAGAGAGAGGAGAGAGAGAGAGAAAGAGAGAGAGAATGAGAGAATGAGACAGGGAAACTTATTTATTTCATACGCACTTTTGGCCAACATAAAATCAGGAAAGTTGCGCTACTGTATATACTGTGATAATGACGTAGTCAAACTACAATTTTCATTGATTGTCTGGCGTTACCATGCGTAAGAGCATACCCTCGTATTTACTATGATATACACATAAATACGTGTTCCAGAAATGAGATATGAGCCACATTGGAAACGTAGAATGAGTCAAAGGGGGTAAAAGAGTGTCTTGCACTATATTTTAGAATATTCGATTTTAAAATCTAATAAATCGAAATTTAATTTTCGATTTATAAGATTTCTGAATGGTCGAATCGCTCATATTCATAGTACGGTTCATCGCGTCTCAATGGCAGCGGCGCACGACGAGGCGAAGGATTGCTGCCTAGCATATCTTATGTATTTCATCGCGCTTACACTATCTGAAAGTGTTATTTTAACTGAAATTTTTCTTATATTTTTATCGTTATAAATTATGTTATTTAACGCGACTAAATACGTTTTAACATAATTAAGTATGTTAATGATTATAAATGACGTAATTAATTAGAGCGTTTCGCAAAGCGTATGTCGAACATCGTTATGTTTTACTTATGGTGAAAGGGATAACATGGTGTGTGCAGTTGGATAGTGTCTCTCTCTAAATCTTCACCGTCTCTTTCTATGAATGTCGCCGAATGTCGCGTAAGGTCTAGTTTACAATCAATCGGGAGACGTTGTCGTATGTCGTGCCGTAAGAAATTAATCAATCACGGTCGGTTTTTTTCATATTCAACTGTGATTCAATTCCTTACGGTGCGACAACGTCTCTCGACTGATTGTAGACTAGGCCTAGGAAACAAAATTATCAACTGTGAAACGTGAAACATGGGGCGGTGTATTCATAGTCTTTTTTATTTTAAAATAAATGCTAATACAGTTCTCGGATTGACTTATGACATCTTAAGACTGTACTTAAGACATTATTAGCATTATTATTAGCATATTAAGACTTATTAGCATTTTATTAGACATTATTTAAGACAGTTTTAAAATAAAAACAGACTATGAATATCGCTCTATGTTTCGTGTTTCACAGTTGGTAGCCTTTGTCTCTTATGCGACATTCGACGACATCCATAAAAAGAAACGGTGGAGATTTAGAGAGAGACATCATCCAACTGCATACCAGAGTTGGTACATTATTAAACATAATGTATTATATATTATACCGTTTTTATACCGTATAATACTATACGTTATACGTATTACATGTATAACATATGGCAGTGTTATACGATATATACATATTATACATATGTATTATACGTACTATACGTAAGAAACTATTCGCAGCTCTAAATTCGCAGTCCAATACTGTTGTATACCATGTTATGCCTTCCATCATGGTTTTACTTGTTAGCTCAGGGCTACAGTCCACTTGATTACAAATATTTCGAAGCATTTTTTGATTGGTTAATTAATAAAATTCTTTCTTCCGATTGGTCAATCAAAAGCTTCGAAGTATTTGTAACATTAAGTAGACCGCATCCCAGATCTACAATAGATTTTTAAGACTTAACCCACAAGAACTGAACGAATCAATTATTCTTCGCATTCGACTGTTGGTCAATTTCTTATGGCTTAAGGCTTAAAACACCTATTGGGTGTTTTCTTTTCATTTAATAAGTCGACATAAACGTTCTATCCTTCTATCCTTCAGATAGTGATAAAGGTAAAATGATACCAAGGATTTAATCCGGAATGTAAGAACTACAATCGAACGACAGGGGAATGCTCGACAGTAGTTGATTGGTTCTTATATTCTGATCCGGATTAAACCCTCGGTGGAAACTAAGCCATTGGTTAACCGTGTGACTATTGTAGATGAGGCTTTAATTTTGATAATACATTTAAAGAATGGTGTACTAAGCTGATACAATACACATCTAAATGATTAATTAAAGTCATATCATGTATACATTTACACGCATCGCCGAAATTAAAATAATTTAATAGAAAGTTACTGATTAGTACGCGTATTAAGTGCTCGGTGTAAATAAGGTCATCGACTCGGAGGGTTTTTTAAAATCGAAAATTACAGCAAACATCTTAAAATGATATAAGACTTTTTTATTCTCTTTAATTCTTTCTGCGTCTCCAATTTGTATATCGTATTCTTGATACATATATATTACATATATATTACATATAAATGAATTATGAATCAAATTATTAAATACAATTTTTGTAATGATAAATACACATGGGACAATAATTTATTTTTATATTTTTATATTTATAATATATTGATTGAATTTCATGTCGAAACTCTGCATAAAAATTTTCGGAATTTTATGATAACGTAATATTGAAGATAAGAACATGTGTGTTTATTTTTTTATTCATTTAATTATAATTATAATGAATGATGCGAATGACATTAAATGATCTGATAGATTCAGATAGATATAACTGAGCTATAATCCGTCCAAAAACAAATTCATTGTCCATGATTGTTTTCGAATCTTCGACACTAGCAGTTTATGTAATATAATTGAAAAATATTCTGTAATATGAATTGTTTATCATAATATCTATGTTTATCATAATATCTATTAATATTTGATAAATATACTTTTGTAGAAACTTATATTCTTATTAAGTTAACTTAAAAGAAATGTAGAAATCCAAATAGCAAAATTTATCAAAAACAGTGCAAAACGTTAATTTTATCAACAAAATATTAATAGAGAAATACATCAAAATCTGTTAATAGAAGATTGCATATTAACTGTAGTCTATTGTTAGATTATCTCAATAGACTTGAAAGCGATCACACACAAAATGACATAAGCTGCATAGCATAAGGCCATTGGATAAACATTTAACATAAAAATCATATTGATTTACATAAAATGTTCATTAGTTCAGCGATTTTATGCTATTATGCAATTTATATGTCATTTAGGACTATCCAGGGACTTAGATCGAAATGAAATTTCGGACCGGTCACGATCGGACTACATCCAATTTTCGGTTTTGGTTCCGATTCCAATTGTTTTATCAATAACAGTTTCGGTCTTTTTCGCTCTTTTTCAGTTCAGGCTCGGAAAAGTTCGAAATCCAAGCAGCTCTTTTATCGATAACAGTAATCATAATCATTTAGATTTCAGTTTTTTTAAATTACGATTACGTAAGTACGAGTGTATGATTATTATAGAAAAAGATAATACAATAAGCATAAATTGCATAATATAAAAATTCACGTTTATGAAAGGAACATTTTTTAAAAGAAATCTGGAATGAGAGATGTGTAAACACTGTAATCATTTCTTTCTTTTTTTTTGCACTTTTGTCTTCTACGTCAATGTCAACAATTAGCGTTTCAACTGTCGTTTTAATTATTTACAGCTTGTTGATAATTTTCTATGAAATAACTTATTAATCTTACGTAAATTATTATAATCAAGCAAGGAAATAAGAAAGTAACACTCCGTGGACTGTAATATTGCTCTTTAAGACTTCTAAGTAATCGCTGTGATACAATCGTCGACTCGACGATTGTACCGAAGAAGTTAAAAAACCGAAAAACTTTTTCAGTCTGATTATCGGCTTGCACAACATTTCGATTCGATTATCAGTTTCGATTCGATAAAAATAATGATTACGAACCAGTCAAAGTCTCTGGAGTTACTGTAGACAAAATTCCGTAAGGTTGGAATTAGACTACGCATTGAAGAATGAGATTAAAGATTAAAAGATTGATGGTTGACCAAGCAGAACACAAGGAGTCAAAATTTCTTTGTCATTGGTGAAATGTGTCATTTCAATCTTTAATCTTTAATCTTAATCTTCAATGCATAGTTTGATTCCGGTCTAATAGCATCCGGTTGAAATTTGCCTTATGATCCAGATAATCAAGTTTAGTGAAGTTTAGCATATGGAACAAATTGATGCACTGCATGTATTGTTTTCAACTTGTTTTCAATTTGCTGTTATTGGAATCTAATGTGAACTGAGTTAACATCAGGAGGGCAAATAGAGTTCATGAGTTCACGAAATTGTAAGAGTATACATCGAGAAATAATAAACTCGTCACGTTGACAACAAACTGACGGCACGCCATGCACGCATGATGACAACTTGCCAGCAGTTTGCTGAATTCTAAAGAAGATTTTACGTTTTTTACGACATTAGAAACAATAATTTGTTCATTTTGGCTTTAATTTGGTGAAATGAATGCGGAATATGTGACAGCAAAATGGCAACATATTGCCCTTATTTGGCTATCTGGGGAATAAGTTTACTACTACTATTTCTATTTCCGTTAGATTATGTAGATCTAAAATAATATCCTGTTTGGTTCATCGGCTTAAGTTTACGCCTGTTACGGAATTTTGTCTGCGGTAGCCGTTAATGTGTGATGGCCTTTGTAAAATATGATGAGTTTAGTGCAAACATAAAGCTGATATCAATTTGTTGCAATATTATATTCTAACCGAATTTACTAGTAAACTGATACTGTTAACATTTTGTTTATTATATGTACACTCATAAACTAAAAGGTTGTAGCTTTTTTTTTTCATGGATTTTGGAACTGTCTTACGTAAAGATGGTTAAATCTAAATAGTTAGATCCATAAAAATCAATCACTCGTAACAGGTTGCATTCCGAAATTTTTTTCATGTAAAATACTGTCAGAAAAAGTGTTACAACTGTTCAGTTGATGAGTGTATAAGAAATTGGAATTGCGCTCGATTTGAATGCTTTTAGCGCTTCTATCTTTATGTCTAATGAAGAATAAAGACAGGATATTTATAAGCACTTTAAAGCGCATTCAAACTTCTACACAGCTTTAGATTAATGTTATTTTAAATATATATATATACACATAATTATAAAAAATACAATTTTTATATTCGATATATTCCAAAGACAGTGTTCATGGACAAAATACAATATAGTCCACAATAAACGTTTGCTAATAAACATCTTTATTGTGTTTTAATTATAATTATATGTAATTTCATAAATTTTTTCATAATATAATCTTATCTATTTACGTATTTTAGTACCTTTTATATTTACGATTTACATACATTTAAATATAGTTTCAGAAAGAAATATGAAGCACAATTTTAATTGAGTTTATATTTATACACAAAATATATGTATGAATTATATCTTAAAATTATTTCTATTATTTATAATATGATTTATTATCTATAATATAATAAATTGATATTGAAACTCGATAACAATATAATTGTAACTTTTTTATATTTAATATAAATTTTTATATTTAATATATTTAGTACTTAGTATTTTACATGAAAAATAAATACTTTATGTCAGTTTATATCATTGCTACCATGTAATTTTATTTAAATACAGTTTTTATTTTAATAAAATTTTAATTTGTGATTTAAAATTTGTGATTTCTACGATATTTGATATTTTTCTATAAAAAAAAACAATCGTACAAGATTTAATATGAGTATTCAATTTCATTAAATCTTGTATGATTGCTTTTTTTATGAGAAATTAAATCACAAATTAAAATTTTATTAAAATAAAAACTGTATTTAAATAAAATTATATGATAGCAATGATTTTAAATTCAAAAATAACGAAAAAATTTAATTTTTGAATTTAAAAATTAATGGAGAGAAATGTTGATAACACACATTAATCAAGAAACAAGTTTTGTATATATATTTACATGTTTTACAAATGTCTATACATAACATGATCTTTATATATTAATACAAAGTCCTATTATTTTAAAGTCAATATCATGTATATCTTTCGACTTATTGTTCCTTCTTACTAAAATAATGATACTTAATAAATCTACAACCTTGCGTAATTTGTGCACCCTCATTGACAAAGTGGCAGGCAAATAAAAGCATGTTGCGTGGTTGCACCTTGATTGCAAATCTCATGAACATTGCTGAATATAAGCATAAGGCTGAAAAAAATCAGCACAAAGTTTTGAAAATTGATACCAGTAAATGCGAAACAATTATGGAAATTCGGAGAGCTATTCACATATCAATTTTTATAAATCCTATAATAATATAGAACAAATTATAAAGATTCACATAGTGAATAATTATTTTCTATTCTATAGTTGAATATAAGATAATTAAATTAAAAAAACGAAAAAAGCAATATTCCATCCAGTGTCAGTTTATTGGTTTGCATTTTTTACTTACTATAATTTTTTTCTTCGAAGTCTTATTATTCGAAATAGATATTATTATATAATAAGAATATAATTTTAATTCTAATTTTATTAAATTTTACTTAAATTATCATAAATCTTGTAGCTAGCATAAATACAAAATAAACATCAAATATTGTAAATTAATAGAAAACATATTTAAAGGAAAACAGTTTAACTTATGTATACGTATATGCTTACTAGGATTTAATAAATAAAAATCATTAACGCGAATTAGACGAATAAATACGTAAATCGAATCCTTCAAATACCTTGAAACTCGTGAACAAGATGCAATGCATGTAGTAAGTAAGGATAATTGAACTAACCAAAGGTCATTTTACCACTAATGTACTTGGGATCTCTCTGGATATCAGCAATGGCAGCAATCGGTATCGCCCAATTAGCAACGGGTCCCCAAAAGTGCGTGCTAAAAAAATGTTATTATTCATCGCATAATATTTAATCATGCATATATGCATCATCACGATCTGTATTGATAATTCAAAATGCGCCCGACTTGACATTCACACAATTCATCCATGTTCAATCCAGTTCACTCCATGTTAAAACTTAAATGTGTATGAATTTAATGATTTGCACACACACAAGTTACACACAGAAGACATTAGACAGTTTACTAATTATAGTTTTTTTATACATTCTGTCTATAGATCAAGTAATTTATAATGGAACTCATGATGAATATAGAAAAAATCTTTATCATATTAAAATAACAGGGAATGGAACAGTATTATTCTGTTACTTCTATAGTTGCAATTTGATAATGTTGCAATTTTTTTATAACTATAATGATAATTGACTAAAACGTTGAAATTGCGCTAAGATTGGGAAAATCATTTTGAAGTAATCATTTAACAAGTAACTTGCATCATACATACATATTACACATTTATTTTTTGAAAAAAATAATTTGTAACGAGTAATGTTATTCTTTACAAATAACAATTAAAAAATAATAAATTATAAGTATCAAGTTAATTTTTTTAGTGACTTTTCCAACTCGTTACAAGTAACGATCATTTGAATGACTTTCCAACCGTGATGTTACCATTACAGTTAAAAAAAATTCGTTATTGCTAAATCATTATTATAATAGAATAATGATAGGACAACAGCGTTAGAAGTAACTAATTTCTATTTCCTGAAAATAACAGCTAGAATCATTGAGAATAAAATAATCAATTTAACTTTTTGTTTAACACAAGTAATCTAAAAATATAATTTATCTGGATCTTGACAATGAGTTTATAATATAGATTAGACTTATCTGTTTTAATGTTTTATGTCCATATAATTTTAGTAAGTTCGCCAATACATTCGTATTATTTCCTTTAAAATATTTCTATACGCTTGCCTATTGGATATTTGTAAAACTTTACAAAACTTGAATATGGTATCAGTATCAGTATCACTCCTGTAAAATATAACCCCGCAAACGCAATAGAGTAATAAGTCTTAAAAAATTGACCAATCATAGTCGATTATTCTTCTGACGACTGTGATTGATCAATTTTTTAAGTTTAATTTTTTAAGGCTTATTACTCTATTGTGTTTTGTTTGCGGGGTAAAGGATGAACAACGAAATGCTAAAATTATATTAATAACTCCATTGTCAAGATAATCTATCTCTAAATTCATGTCAATTAAGTAACTTGAATTAGTTAGATGAGAATTATTTACCTAATTTTAATACTCTATGAATCATTCTTTTCATTCTTTTTGTTTACCGAATGTTAAACAAAGAAAATGCTCACTTGTTGTGGACTTCAAATCGAACGCATTGACCTTTAAATGACATAACTATCACTTGCCTCATAAAATAATCGCGAGTTTCCTTACTCTTGAGAACTTTCATAAAACGATTCATTTTGAAAGTTGAATGTGTTCCCACAGCGAGGAAGAGAAATTACTTATATAAAAATTTGATGGGGACTTCAATTGGAATATGATCTATGGAGTGCACTGTAACGTAATGCACAGTGATGCATAGGCTGCAGGGACCAAGGGACACGTCAGAAGGTTACGTGGTAAGGAATAGAGAGGAGACGCATTGACCGCGACAATTGCTTGTATTGGTAAAAAAAAAGTCTAAATAATCAATATAAAATTATATAATCATAGGCAAATATATAGCGCATTCGAGGAAACATGAATCGTGCAAAAATGTTTTTACGCGTTCATGCCTGCAGAACAATGATCGATTGAACAAAGTCGAAAGTCTTAGCGATTTCGATCACTTGATTATTTTGGCTCGTTAGTCTTGGTTTTAATTATTCTCTGGCAATATTGACAGAATTCCTCAAGTAAAGTTTGGACACCACTTAAGTAATTTTTCATTATCTTCCATACTCTGCAGGTATGCTCCAAATGATTTAACTATCAATAAGATACTAGAGATAATGGAATCAGATTTCATCATGCTAGAGGTTTGTTTCTTTTTGCTTAAGCAAAGATCATGGGAGCTTTCCAACAAGCGACACTGGCCTAGTTTCCACTGACGGTTTAAACTGGATCAAAATGTAAGAACCTACCAACTACAGTCGAGTATTCTCCTGTTATAGTCGAACGACAGAGGAATACTCGACTGTAGTTAGTTGGTTCTTACATTCTGATTCGGTTTCAATCCTCGGTAACTAAACCACTGTGCGACGCAGCAATCACTTGTTTGTATTGATATATAATATTGACTGATTACGGTAAGAATAATAGGAAGTCGATTCTGTATCTTCAAACAAAGTGAAAATTACAAAAGCAAATTTACTAAATATTGATCAATGAAATTATTAGTATTCTAGTAAATTCGCTCATTTTTGTAATTTTCACTTCGTTTCAAGATACAGAATCAATTCCTAGGTGATTTCACTCGCCCATTTTTATTCAGAAAAACTGTGACGAAATTGAGGCAGTTCAGATACGTAACACTAGAGGGTATAATGATTTGAGACCTTATGGCGTTGCAAGCGTTAGGATCTGAGCACAAGAATTGTCGTAATACTTATTTAGAGACTTAAGCTGTAAATATAAGTAACGCATAAGCTTTGGCGTATGACGTATGATTTATTGCCATCTCTTGTGCGTCATCTACAATGACAATAGCAGTAGTGGATAAAGTTATAAGAGAGAGTTATAACAAATTGACCAATAGTTGAATATTAGAAGAATAATCGACTGATTGGTCAATTTCTTATTCTTACAGTTTCCTCCATTACTGATACTGCCATGCATTGTACACCATGCATTGGAGACATGGTAATAAATTGTACGTTATATATGAAAGCTTGTGCATTACGTCTACAATTTAAGTTTAAATAAGTGTTACGACAATTCTTGTACTCAAATCCTTAGTTGCGACGCTCGAGTCAGTTCTTTTTTCCGATTTTCCTCTCTCTCTCTCTCTCTCTCTCTCTCTCTCTCTCTCTCTCTGGTGTCATGGCGTTCTGCGTGCGGATCTTTTGTAAACCTCATCAATCATAGATTTTAAGTTAGTGCTCGGATTTTAAGTTAGTAAGATTAATCACTTCTTTATGTTCATTGTGAGATCGACATCGGTTACTGCTCATATCATTAGGTAATTGCCCGCGTCGTCAGATAAACGTTTATGTTGCAGATTTTTGAGTCTCTCATATTCTAACCTAGTAATGCAATACCGATATCCGAGCCCTCATACTCACGCAACCACGTCTCTATTTTTTTGCTGTACGTTTTAAATATTCATTTGAGTTTATATTAAACTGCCTTATGGTTTGTGTTGAGTCAGAAACAATGAGTAACATTTCCTTGTGAACTTAATGATTTCCCGCCAATTTTTCTTCGTCATTAGTTAGCCATCGTCGGCGCCCAGACACGCTCGGCGCCACTTTGGGCACAGCAGCCACACGTAGCCACAACCTAAGCCTTAGTAATCTTTTCAATTCACAGCCATTCAAGTGGCGTTTCTTTGATTGAAATCTACAGCATGTATCCTCTTCCACAACTTTCACGATCTTATTAAATTATCCTACCAATCATGTGTATAAATAAATATACTAATATAAATAATAAAATTATTTATTATGTTGTCACTTAATTTTACTTCTGTCTCTTGAAACGCCCCGGGAAAAAATATTTTACATATAATTATATATAAATTACATATATTTATATATAATTTTTTAAATGTATATATAATTTTATATAATTATGTATAAAACATTTTTTCTCGAGGCTTATGAGGTTTGATGTTATACATATACGCCGCCTGCTGTTCAACTGCAGAGTTTTCAAAGTATAAACCATAATTCAAGAGGCCAAGTGCCAAGTATTTAATCATCTATTAAGTTTTACAATTTGAAATTTAAGATATTGGTAAGATATATTTAGCTTATATTTTTTATCATTATTATAATTAGTTATATATAATTATATTAATTATATGTAATTTATATTAAATCTGAATATTTATGTTATAATTTCTGTAACGATGCATGTAGGACACTCTTATCTTAGAGTGCGTTCAGATTCCCAAATCACTTCGATACTTTTCGCTAGGCTCCGCCACTCATCCAATTACTCAGCGATCATCCACCCGGTGAGGAATTTAAACACAACTCTATATGTCGATAATATCATCTAGGCGACGAATGCTTTGAAGCATTTTTTGATTGGTCAATTAGTAATATTTTTTCTTCTGATTGGTCAATACAAAGAATATAAAAGCTTCGAAGCATTTGTAACTTCAAGTGGATTGCATTCCCAAAAATCTTGATGAATAGCTCCCAATGTAATTTTCCTCTAAATTGGAATTCCCTAGGGCGGAAAGTGAAAACTTTTACGTGAACTAGAGACTCTAAAAGAAAGAGTCTCGTTATGTCTAGTTTACGCTTCGGTCTTAACTCTAAAATCTTAAAATTCAGTCAATGAAATACACAGATTTCAGTTAGAATCATTGACATATAGTACTAAACGGAGCATATGGTAAAATCTTCGGTTTTCGTCTTGACGGACCTAGAAAGAGACACTAGATATGTAGGTATTCCCATAAGAATACAAGGTGTATCATTGCGCATAATGGCGATAGCAATACTGGAAACAATCAATCAACTTTTGATCTCTGTGCATTTGTCTGGCATATTGGAATAGCTAATTAAATTTTGATCTCAAATTCATTTTCCTACTTCGCATTTTCGGGAAATGGTACACCTTGGCCTATTTAAAATGTGCTTTTATCAATAAAAACGCACTTTTATCTCCAAAATTCTATAGTATGTTTAACGTAAATTATAGCATGTTAGTGCGGTAATACCGTTGTAATCTAACATCGCGTTTTGAATATGAGTTCTTGTCTCCTTACATCATACATGGGTATTTCTATCCACTATTTTGGTTCTATTTGATTATTATAGTATGATTAGTGACAAAGATAAATGTTAATTAAGATGAACCCATTCATCTCAAATTTTGATAAAAATACATTGAATCAATGCGTTTGCACATAAAAATAAAGATTTGACAAAAAATGTGTCTCTCTGCTCCGCAAACAGAAATATTAATTTTTAAAGTCGATAATTATTCGAATTAGGAAATCTGTCATAGCTCACTGCGTTAAAAACACAAATTCATTGCTTTTGAAGTACAAATTCATTATTTTTACAAAGAATTTATATTTTTAAAGCATAGTGAACCATTGTTATGACAGATTTTCTAAACCGAATAGTCGTCGACTTTAAGAATCTGAGCAAGAATTGTCGTAACACTTACTTAAATTGTAGACGTAAGTAATGCACAAGCTTTCACGTATGACATACAATTTACCGTCTTATTTCCAAGAGACAACAATAAATCGTA
>Ga0157364_1000931_pt1 | contig 23035 bp, 43 predicted proteins | sample AttsexASBM2_FD_111476 | JGI IMG/M metagenome (GOLD analysis project Ga0157364, IMG submission 111476) | Fungus gardens microbial communities from leaf cutter ant in Ribeirão Preto, State of São Paulo, Brazil - Atta sexdens ASBM2 | ecosystem: Host-associated > Fungi > Mycelium > Unclassified ...
CACACAGAAGTTACGGCGGAGCAGATGATTGAGATTATTCACGATGTATATATATATATATATATATATATATATATATATATATATATGCGCGTGTATGCGATTTATCGCACAGAACCGAGCCAACGCCACCGAGAGGAACGCCTTCTCTCGGAGCAGCATGAAACGTATATAGACAGGAATTATTTTTTCCTATCGACATTCTAATTTAGAGTATCTATTGCACAATGATGCGAAACAATGATCGTGAAAAATAATAATATTTTTATTTTTTTATATATAAATGTACTTTTATATATAATTATGCACATGCACACAGATACATAATAGCAAAAAAAGCTGATAAAATATAATAAGCTTAATTATTATACTCATTGCTGATGTATACAGAAAATAATGATTATTATAAAAAATTTTTCATGATGAATATATACGTATAAACATACATAAACATGTAGAATCATATATGAAATATGTCCATATCTCTACAGCACAAAGTTACACAAAAGTTGCAACAACACTGTTGCAATATTGTTGCAACGTTACATGCAGCAATATTGCAAAGATTTTGCAGTGATATTGCTACAAATTTTATGTTATATGGATACATGTTCATACTCTCTTTCTTTTGTAAAATTACTTTTTAGTATAATAGAAATAATAATATAGTAATGTGAAAAAATAATAAGATATAATTTTCGCATTGTTCGTTTTAGAAAAAAACAAGTTTGGAAAAATATAAAAAAATTGTTCATACACAATTTATTATTATGCATAATTTTATATATAATTATACATAAGTAATTTTTTTATATTACTTTAAACTTAATTTTTTTCTAAAACAAATAGTGTGAAAATTACTCTTTTAATTATTTTTCACATTACTATTATTATTTCTATTATACTTGTAAAAAGTAATGTTACAAAAGAAAGAAGAATATATGAACATGTATATGGACATTCATATATGATTATACATGTTTTTGAATATTTATATATGTTAATTTATACATATATTCATGCATGAAAAAAATTGCGATGGCTCAGCAAACGAGAATGGATTAAAATGGATTGAAATTTTTTTCTAATTCCGAATGCGTATTTTAAATAGCGAATACTTTTTTTGGATTTAATTGGATTCAATTAAATTCAATTGGATGCAATTGAATTGAAAAGCTGCATTTCCAAAATTTTGAATTGAACAGTATTCACAATACACAGAAAAAGCTAATATTATTTTTAGATTGAAAGAGATATGCTCCATGCAATTCCTATAAATGAATAAAAATGCAGGATTGAAAAGCTTTCATTTTAACATTCGTGAATTAATATTTCTGAAAATCTGAATCCATTTCAATTCATTTCAATCCATTCTTATTTGCTGGGAATATTTTAACGATAGATTCTTAGAAAATGTATCTCAAAGCCTTAAGTTATAAAAGAATTATAATTTCAGGTGGCAGAAAGTTGAAAAGTGCTCCGTATCATCGATATTGCATAGAAAGCACGTTGGAATGTAAGGATCGTAACCATAGAAGTATATGTATTGTTGGATCGTTAGATATATCATATATATATATACTCTGGATAATTCTGCGAATAAAGAGATAAAATTGTCCAAGAGTCTAATGCCCGTTTCTACTAATATAGATTAACTTCTAGATTCAACTTACTCTTCATCTTTTTTTTATTCTTAAAATTAAAAAAAGATGAAGAGTTAATTGAACCGAGAATAAAGTTAAATAAAGTTAAACTTGTTGATAGAAACGTATTGATAGAAACGAGCATCAGAGAGAGAAAGAATCATGAGCGAGCAAGAAGACATCACGATTTCAATAATTCGAATGGAGAAACTTTTGACGAGCGTTACTAACAGGATAAAGGAATCGGTAATTTTACAAAATTTATATTTATATTCGATATATTAAATGAATGGATTTCTTTGTTTTCTTAACAGATATTAATTTTTTCTTTTACGTTTTTCTATTTGAAAAAGTGTTCATTCTACCTCTCAAAATTTTTCTTATTTAATTATTATTTTATTTTTATTATTATTTAATATTTATTTCAGTAACTTCACTCGATTCCAAACTTTATATTTCGTGTATTGTACCACAAGCTTTTCAAACGCACTGATTGGCTGTTAAATAGAGAATTTCCGAAGTTTCAATAATTTTAATCGGTGAGTCTGAAAAAGAATCACTTTTATCAATATGACAACGCATTAACTTCGCGTTAAAAATCTATGTTGCATTCATAAAATTAAAACAGTTTCAAAATTATTCATTCTATAACAATTGAATATTGAATGATAAGTAAAAAATAATCTTGATCGAATCATTCTTTATTATTACTTAATAGATTGAAAAATGTGGAGTCGATGATTCGTTTTTACTTCAAGAGATCATCGATCTCATCGAGCTCTTAAAAAAATTCGTTATATCCCGCATGAAGAAAACTCCCAATGTAGAATCCATGCACGCTATCAATTTGCATGATTGCCGGACAAAAATAGCGGAAGTCTTGGCGGAACTCGAAGGTAAATTTAATGAAGAAAAATTCTATTGTTGTTAATATATACGCATTATTTTGGACACAGATTAAAGTATCAATTATTATGGCAGTTTTACAGGAGATGTCTGAAGAACAAAACTCGAGCTCTGAAATTTTTCTGAGAGATATTATTATCTGTGTAAATGACGAGGAAGAAATAATGCAAAGCATCAAGGAAACGTCAGAAGTAGAGATACCAAAAGAAATGTACTGAGAAATGTATTTATTGAAATAAAATTCATTTCGCTTTGTTGTATTATAATTTCTTAACAAATTTTATTTATAGAGAGGAATCAATGCGGGAAATGATGAATGTAAGGAAACGAGAAGAAACACGAAGAAAAATACTGCAGTCTGAAATAGATTCAGCAGAGCGTAGATTGCACAATATTACAGAATTCAATGCAACATCTGAGAAAAAGCTTTTTGATATATGGTAAATGTGGAACAATTTCCGTAAAAAGATCCAGTTAGAGAATATTTGTTATCATCTAGGAATATGAAAAAGTGATTGTTCAATTTTATTAATTTTATATTTCAGTGCAAACATTGAACAACAATATATTGCGCTTCTTGCTAAATACGATTGCGACATCGGTGCGTCTCATGCGTTAACAGAAGAATTATCAAAAAACAATGAAATTATTAAAGGGAAAATTAAAGAAATGGAGGTTTGTAACATTATTACAATATTAATCTTACATTTAATATATATTTAATATGTATAATTTTTCTGAACTGTCATTAATTTTTTTCATTAGGATCAGCTGGTCGTGCAACGGGAACTGTATATTCAATTCAAGAAGGAGCGAGAAATCGCGCTAATGATAGCTTTCACTAAACAACTAGATTTGCTTAGGCGGAACCGAGCCGCTAAAATTATCCAAAGAACATGGAAAGCATATTTTGAGCGTATTTCTTTAAAAAAACGACGAAAAATGAAAAGAAAATAGACAAAAATTCATCAATTTTATGTTTGAACAAACAAATGATATTATCCTAATAGCACAGACCTTCAGATGCAGGATCTCCGTATATCCTTTGAACATCCTAATAACATCCCCAGAATACAGTGCTATTAAAGTAGTTCATCAATTTACGAACGAGAAAACAAAGCAATCGAAAATAATATTTTATGAATATGCTAAGATACATAATCTAAACTGTAATAGGAAAACTAGAAGGAAGGAGCAAGTGGTATTACATTAGCTTATTTTATTCACTGAGTTGACAAAGCATAGCTACTCCTCTTATAATCCAGTGTTCATATGGCTTTTCCGTGGGTAATCGTATGGCTATGACGAAGTTCGTAGAGTGACCAGTAGTGGATAATACCCCACGGCGTTCGCTGGTTTTATATAATGGACAAACATACGATGGTCTTTCTTCGATATCTTGCTTCTTCATTGGTATCAGCCACAGCTGGAATTGTAGCGAAAAGATAAGTTTTGTCATTGATTTATGAATACATGTATATCTTTCTTGGGGAATAAATTACTTACAAAAGGTACATTATCGTAAAGTACTTTGGGAAAACTCTCCTCTATACACATTTTCTTTATATCAAATCTTGCACCGTCCAAAAATAACCCATAAATGTAAACGCCATCCTCGGGCTTAATCGTGAAGACAGTTTCTTTCAGGATTACGAAATCAAATGTAAGAAGATCTATAGGGATCTGATACTTCCGCGCGTAATTTTGCAATGTTCCAGTTAGAAACGCTTGCGTAAAATAAAATCCAGACAACCAGAATGTAATGGGTGGTCCCTCCTCATACCATTGCTGTAAAATAAATTCATGTTTCAAAATAGTTCAAGATCATTAACTTAAAAAGAAAAAAATGCTAATATACAGATAATTACTTGTAAAAATGTTAAACGTTGTAGAAAATCATTGATATAACTGCCCAAAGGTTTTAAGGAGGGGTAAGAATTTATTTTCCACAAAAGAGGTAACTTACTCATCAAGATTGCTCCATAAATATCTTCAAGCTCAAAAGACATTATAATCAAACCTACGGTATTGCGATATTAATATAATTTCTAAGTTGCCGTTAATTTTTTTTATTCAATTTTTATCATAATACTTTTATATATACATATAAATAATATATAAAAGATTGATAGTTTAAGTTAATTAATAATATTTCACATGTATGAATTTTTTTTTTAAACTGATATATACCTTTAATAGCTTTTTGTACATTAATAAGACTATTTCTGATACAGCTTAATAATTTGTTAAATCTATCCATTTCTTGCACTAGCACAGTGTTCATGCTTTGACTGTATAGTGTAGGATATTTAATAAGTGCTGCAATGAGATCATAATCCTTTGGAAGCTTATCCAAGATATCTGCCGCGACACCATAAACTATATCATCGTCAGAAGTTTGTCTCAAACCGGATTTAACAGCTTCCTAGGAGAAAAGATAATAAAATGTTTCATTATCTTTACTCGAGTCGTTTAGTCCATTTAGCTTAAGATTCCACCTCAAGCTCAGAGAGAATCAAATCAAGATTAATTTAAAGTTACGTGCACATGATGTAAGTAATCTCAAATCGTGATCGTAATCTCAAAAAGCGATATATAACATACCTCATTAATTTTCCAAAGATCCTGAGATCGAGCAATAAAAAAAAGTAATTATAAAGTAATTATAAAAAATACATATTTAATACTTTATGATTATATAAAATTTATTAGCGATTAGTATAAATTAAAATTCTATTATTTTTTATGATAATGAAAAAAATCATGATTACATACCGTTCGATCCTGAATAAAGTTTGATAAAATAAAAAAGATAATTATAATACATACGATACATAATATAATTATTTTCACGAAAAATTAGATAAAAATTACCTGAGTGAGCAATAATGAAGAGAATAATAGATCTGTCTCTCGCTGATCTTTAAGTATATCGGCATTTTCATTCATGCCAAATACACTTGGTTCTGTAATTATCGGAAGTTTTCTAATGTATGCGACATATGCTTCGTATTCTTTAACAATCGGACAATAATAAATAGTAGACGATACGTCAAAGTAGTATATTTCATCAGTCAATAGTTTCCTAAATAAAGACATCAGTAATAATTTCTTAATTGATTAAAATTACACAATTCGTTAATACTCACGGACAATAGAATTTTGATAGAATAGTATTCAGTGTTCTACGATCCCACTCGTCTGTAACTCTACCTCCATAGTTGCATTCACCCGTGAGGTACATCAAAGCATCAAACTGCACGTCCTTGTAATCGTCCAAAAACATCTTCAATTGCGAAGCGCTGATCCTCAGATCTGTCTCATTAAATTCGTATGGAATGTTCCAGCCAATCGGGCCAAATTTCCGTCTCTCTTGTACGATAGCATGGAAGAAGCACAACGAGTACAGTAGTTTTTTAAAGTACTCGCTTTGAATGCAGCCTTCGAAGAACTCTATATTACTGATTGGATCACTTTTGTAGGATCTTAAAATATTGGCCCTGAGTCCTTTGGGCGGTTCATTCGTAATCTTGATACCATTCTGAAGGACCGATATGGGAAAATGTTCTGCCGGATAACTGGTTAACCATAGCCGGAAGTCAGGATGAATCGAATCGGGTGTCAGACCCTCGCATATTTTTTCTAAAGTCGGCATCCAGCTCTTGGCCAGGTGACAATTTTGCAATACTACCCAATTACCATAACACACACCGTCTCTTATTAATTTCTCCGCTATAGGTCCTTGACCTGAGACAATGATACGGTTAGTTTTATACGAAATTTTCATACAGTAAATACTTACCTTGGCCAAGAGACAGAGAGAAAAAACGGTTGGTACCATAGCCTTGCTCATCGGCAAATGTCAACAAGGTTTGCGCCGGATCGGCACCGGGAGTTAAGACGAATATCAATGGAATACTACAGTTGGAATCCGCAAAAGAAGATACTAAGTCGAAAGGTGGTGCTTCTACGTATTGCGGACCCATTTGTTCTACAATACGAATAATTGAAATAATCAATGATGTCTGTTTAATTCATTTGATTGATACTCGCTTGTAACATGTCTTTTACCTTCCACGAGCATTTGCACCGCTGGGATAATTTTATCGGGACGGATACAACGCAAAATTAATAATCGTTCGAATAAATTTAATTTGTCATATGGCGCTGGGAAAGTTTCTTTCTGCGGTTCTCTCGAGTCAAATATCTTCTTCCAATTGTCAATTGCGTTGGAGAATGAATCTTTGATGCCCTATGGAATTGACAAATATAATCTCTAAATATCGATTTTCTAATCGATTATACAAAAATTTACTTCGAATCCTTTAATAGTATCCAATCTGCATAGTTCATCCCAATATTTTACGAGCAGCCACTCGGTAGGATTAGGATACGGGTTTTCCAAACCTATTCCACCAGTTAATAAAAATAACCATTGGCTCGCGGCTTCCGGTGTAATGCCAGTTTCACGCAGATTGAAAACGAGAAGTAGCGTGAATAATAATTTATCCTTAGCAAATAAAGATCTGCAGATATTGACGTAAAGGGAATATGTGAAGTATTTGGTCAAGTCTCTCAGACGTTGTTTAATATTATCGGTCGGCTCGGTATGATCGATAGCCATATTGAAAAGATTCACAAACCACAGCAATGAATATTGATACATTGGATCTATGTTAGCTAGAGATACTGTGAAAAAATTAATTCAGTTAAAACATTTAATTTAAAGACTTTTCTTGATATTATTGATGTTACACTATTTATTTACCTATTGTGAAGAAAAGTATAGTCGAATAAGCCGCGATAGGTTGATACTGCAATCTCGCAGCATCGATCGATTTTTCCGTGATTTCCGTGGCCGCTTGCTTTACCTGAATATCATCGCTCAAATTTTTAGACATCATTAAAACGTCAATAGCTTCTTCGTCTTCTAAAATGTTACCTTTTGCCACGGAAAGTACCTCCAAGATTTTATCTTCTGTCTCTTTCAACATCCTATCATAAAGTAAAAAATTATATAAGTAAATCGTGTAAAATAGAAAGAGTATAAAGTATATTAAAGAATATACTTTTTGTTTTCAGCACTCTGCACGATTAAAATATTTTTTTCTGATTCCAAATCGGGTCTTTCCCTCGCAACTACAATCCCAAGCAACTGATCCTCTAGACCGCTCGGTGTTATCATAAAATTCAGCAGAGTTACTCTTACAGCTATTTCCGGCAGATAATGAGGATTTCTTAATTTTGTCGTAATATAAAGCCTATGTATCAATATGATTAATATATTATGTAGAAAAATATCTCAAGTTTTTTAATTATATTTTCTTCTCTCTAAATCAATGACTTATGACGAAATTTACAAAAACAAAATTATTTCTAATAAAATAAAATTAGTAATCGTTTTGCTATCCATATATTGCCATATAATAAGCAATAAAATTTGTTAATAAAAATATATTGCATCAATGAGTTTTTGTTAATATAAAATTAAAAATGCAGCAGTTTGTACACATATAATTCAAGAGTACCTAAAATTAGTGTTATATTCTATTACAGCATCGCCTAGTTTTATGCACCATGCACCAGCATGCCTGAATGTCTGTTTAAGAAGTATCGGTTCAAGAATGGCATCTAACTCTTCTTCTATGTTTTCTATCAACACTGGTTGTCCAAATTGTAGCGCATTTTCTAAAATCCTGACATAATCAAATTGACTTAATCGAATAATGCTTATATTATTCTTCTTTTCCATGTTTCTTATCCATTTATTAGCTTGGCCTTGTGGATCTATCATCAACGGCCATCTTCTGGCATTTCTAAAAAAATACTAGCATTACGTAACATTATATGTTACTGAGATTACAATTTACTTACGTAACGATAATTCCATTGTCGATGGAAAATACATCGGCAGGCAATCCGGCGATATTCCATGATCTGATCAAAACTGGATCGCCAAGTACATCGCGCAGATAGAAATTGTAACTGCAAATTACTTGCATATCCGTGCACAATTGTACCCATTCGTTTATCTGCTTCACGCGAAACGGCATAGTGAACGGACCTAAGTAAGCCACTACACCGGAAGCAATTAGCACATCTCCTGTTAGCCGATAATATCTACAGAAAGTAGAAAAAATCAAATTAATGTGAATTTACCATAATACATTCACAATAATTAAAAGAAAATTTGCAATAATTATAAATAAAAATCCATTTCAACAAGTTCTTACTTGTCGCCTAGATCCTTAGCAGTTTGGGACCATCGTGCATATTCTCCGCCTAATCCTCCGATGAGATCTTCGGCTCGCTTCAATTTCATCTCACAATCCGCCACCTGGTCTAACATTATTTGAAACTCCGTCTTCTTTTTGTTTAAAGCTTCTTGAAGATCCAACAATTTTTTCTAATAGTAGATTTTTAAAATTTTTTAAATATATTCATACATAAATGTACTATTATTTTTTCATATATAAATGTACTATTACTTTTTTTAGAAATTGAATTTGATTATCATTTTGTATTACTTTTGTTGATATTCGCAATACGTACCTGTACTTGACGCAATTGTTCTCTCTTCATATTTAATTTTTCTATAGCACTATGATATATAGCTTCAGCTTGCGCAAGGGCTCGTCTCTTAGGAGCGACGATTTTCGCGATTATATCGTACTCGGACATTGCAATGACCCAACGGCATAATCCTTCGCAAGCCGTTGACACCTTTTTGACTTTCTCCGGATCAAAGTCCGGGTTGGTCAGATACTCTTTCCGTATTTTTTCGATTACTTTATCCGGTATGTTATCCTTATCAAACTGAAGTAGCGAGTCTAAAAATTTAACATCGCTGAGCATTCTTAAGGCGGGCTTCCAGAAATCTTCAATACCCTCCTTTGTCACTTTCTCTGGCTTTATTTGCTATAATAATTCATTGAAATTGCAACAATGTATAAATAATAAAATAAAAAATCTGAATCATTATTATGCCAGATTTTTTGCGAATGGCAATATACTGTTCATTGCACAATTGTCTTGTACCTTAAGGACGCAAACACTTTCCACGATAAGCCTCACACCATAAGGCGGATGCTTCATTGCTTTCACTATTGCAATATCTGCCAATGTTAATGTGTCTAACGCTGCTTGGGCTCGATTTAAGATAGGCATAGCTGCAGCTAAATCAGCATCACAATCAGCTCTTATCACAGCTGCTTCATTCGCGACTATCTATATGATAATAACTTATGTAGGAGTATAGTTTCGTTAAACTTGTGTTTCATGTTTAATGTCAATAATATATTATTGTTCTAACAATATAATGTATTAATATTTAATTTTTTATTAAAATATTAATGTATTATATTGTTAGCACAATATAATGTCAATAATCAAATAGGGATTCTATGATCTTACTTCAGCCGCAGCTTCGTCGATTTTGACTACTTTCTCAAACTCAGTGACTTCCTGACTTTCTTTCTCAATGGCCATCAACATTCCCTGGATTTCCTGCGTAGCTGCAATCAATTTTGGTTGCAATAGCTTCAATATATTCTGCATCTCTGTTACTTGATGTTGTGTGCTATCCAATTGTCCTAATCCACCTTCATATCGAGTCTTAGTGTGCAGCACTTCTCTGTAACATTATAAAAAATTAAACGGGAAATTATGAAGCTTAACGAAGTTTACTTACCCACGCTTTTTATCGAGTAAAGTCTGAAAAGTCTTGATCATTTCGAGATAAGATGTAGGCGTCACATAATTGCGTCTATTCAAACGAATTAAGAATTCGTCACTTAAATTTTGAGTGGATACATGAAAGAATTGACACATATCAATACCGACACTTCTTTCGTGATCAGTAAGTTCAACAGGAGCCAAGAATTTCGTCGCGACAGCAGACAACGCATCTTTAGGCCATGGCTTGAACGCGATGATATTAAGAATATAACATTATTTCTATATTTTTTTTTTTAAACAACAATGATGATTTTATTTTAATACCTGAAGCCAATCTATGGTGCAACAATTAACTAAAGCCGGAAATTTCCTAATTCGATTTCTAAAAGCGTCACCGATGGGAGACATAGTGACAACAATATGTAATTGATCGCGACAGATTTGTACGAATAGATTAAAAAGCGCCGCAGGGCTACCATCTGTTTGTAATGTTTCTTCTCGTTGTCGATCAATTATTCTCATCTTCTCGCATATTTCGGCCTTCTCATCAGCCGCGAATATATTAGGCACCTAAATAAAGATCAAAATTGAATTTTTTTCACGTTGTTAAATGTTTTTTAACGAGCAAAAAGATGTACATAAACAAAATAACGAATAAAGATAAATAATAAAGATAAATAATAAAAATAAATAATAAAGATAAATAATAAATCGATATGTTATTTACTTCTCCTGAATTAAGCATATTGCTGATATCTTCCAAGAAGGTCTCTTCTTTAATCTGCGTATCGCTGAAGAGAAAAGTCGAATGCAATTCGGTAGCAGTGACTTTCCTCAAAATAATTTTAATATCCTCGTGCCATTCATGCTGGCCATATTGTTGTGTAAGTTCAACTTGAAACACGTCGTAGTCGCAAATGTGTGACGCCAATCTGGTTAAAGATTGCCTTCCAGATCCACCGACTCCAACGAGGAGAGCATGATTTCGTGGTTGCTTAATGATACGAGCTATCCTCGATAGATGTTCGATTGCGAATCTTCATATTAGAATAATATATAGCATAAGATTGAATGTTAATTACAAATATTACATTTGTCAAATATAAAACAGATTTACCGGAACAACACTAGATTCATAGGCTTCCTTGTCATTGAATTATATTCAGAAACATATGTTTCCACGATCTCTCGTAATTGTTCTAAATCGCTAACTTCTTGATACAAACGAACGTCTACCTTAGCATCGACAAAATCGCAATATATCAAATTTCGTAATTCATTTATGGTGATCTATAGAAAATGTAAAAATGTGAAAAGTCAAAGCACAATTTTCTTTTTTAACTTTTCTAGCTAATGGAAGAATAAAATTTTACTTTTTTTATATCCTGTGGAAGTAGATCTTCGAAGAGGTTGTCTAACGAGACTTCCATACGTTTCTTCAGTGTTACACTTATTTGCTGTATCAGCCAATTGATATCAGTTTCGTCAACGGAACGATCTCCAAATACACGAAGTATCTCGTGAACCCATAATCGTTTCATATTTGATAGTGCAGGCATAGTTTCTGGAACTGATAAAAGCACTCCCTGCGTAATAATTGCAATAATTAATAAAGAAATTTATTTTCTCGAAAATATTAGTAATAATAAATTGAATAATAAAACAATGTTAGACAACCTGAATAACTCTGGAAAAATCTCGAAGATTAAACATGTAATGACATTTCGCAGGTGTCGGTAGCAGACTGAGCAGGCTCTCTTTATATATATCTAGCGTTGCTAAAACAATTTGATCAATGCATGGATCAAATTCTTTACTAAAACCCCTAAAATATGCAAAAAAACATATACTACATTCATTATAGATTTTCATAAAATAAGATATTTACTCGGAATAAATTTAAAATATATTTTGTGAATATTTTTATAAATCTTAAATATTTTTTAATTTATAGACCTTGTATCGAGATGCCACAGAACAATCTTACTAAATATTGCAATCATAACGTCATCCTGGAATTCAGATATTGCCAAAACGAAAAAGTGTCGTTTGAATCGCGGCGTAACATCTTTGCCTACGATTGGCGGAGACATAGCACACATTAATTGGATCTCAATCAATTTTATTAACGTTGCTTCTCTTCTATCATACCTGCCAAAAAGAAATTAATAAAAATTACGAATATTTTATTAAAATGAAATTTAACACTATTTAAGCAATATTCAAATATGTAATATTTTTATTATAAAATTATAAATTAAAATTAAAAAGTCAGATAATGTCAATAAAGTAAACGTTCCAGAAGTGACCAGACATATACTTATATCCGGACATTTATACAAAACTTTATTTGTTTATATTATTATTAATCTCAAATGTTATTTAAAATAATCTTTATATATCTATAATTAGATTATAATATTGTAAGAAAAACATTTATTTAATAATAATAAATCTTGTGTAAGTGTTCAGATATAGGTACATATCCGGTCACTGGGACATTTATCTTAAGTGACAAACACTTCAGGATTTACCATTGCCAGTGATCCAACCATTGCCGTAATAATTCTATGGGCGGTTGTGCCCCAAACGTCTCTTTCAGTGGCATTGAAACGTCATCGACGAAGACAATCCATCGTTTCCCTATAGGAGCCCCATAAACGCCCTTTCGCCTGCGATCTAATTTACTCATAATAATATCTTGCGTCTGGTTAGCAGTGGTTTGCGCGGAAAAATTAATCAGCAACGGCTTATTCACTTCAGCATTGCTCTTCTTCAATAGGAAGTCGATTATGTATACCGACTTTCCGGTGCCTGTTGGACCTACAAAGAGTACCGGCTTCTCATGTTGTACCAACATCTGAAAGAGTGCCGTGTACCGTATTGTTTCTATGGTTGGCACAATTATTTGATTGACAGGGATGTCACGGGGAATCGGGGGCGCCAATAATAGCTCGTCCGACCATAATTTCCACTTTCCTTTGCCCTAATGAAAAAAGAATAACACAAATTTAGCAAGAAATTTAGCGAAATAAAACATTCTTCTTAAAAGATAAAAATATTTTTTATCTAGATATCAAAATTAGATAAATAAATTTTTGCAAGTTTACCTCTTTAATAAATCTGTAATCAAATACCAGATTATGCTTTGGCATGATAAATATATAGGGTTTTAAAGGTGGTAGAACCGGTTCTTGTAACTGATATGTGTCCATTAACACCCGAGGAAATTCTTTCTCCAAAAGCCCATGAAATAAAATACTAAATGATTCTTTATACTTGGCTTCCAAAGTGCCGCCCATTGCCCAGATGCACGAAAAGAAAAATGAACCCTACATAAATATTTATAAAGTTAATTCATTATAACTTACAACATTTTATTAACTATTTGATTATCTGATCCCGACTTCTAGCTGTGCTCGAAGATCAAGTTCGCTTAAATATTGTACTATTTCTTCATTATAATAGTCATCCATGAAACAATCCATGAGATAAGTAATAGATCGTAAAAAGTTTGAATCGGGCATCGGACATATTTCCTGCGAAGTAATAAATACAAGTGTATGATACAATACTTATAATTTTATTTTTATCAAAAATAAATCTTCTACCTTTACGTTGCATCGGCGTAATAGATGAAAAAGAGGTTTACAAAACCTGAGGAATAGCGATTCGTACAGAAAGACTCGTAGCCATTCATCTATCACTTCTGGCAATTTGGCTATCCAAGAATTTAATAAAGGCTCCCATCCTAATGCATCAGGCTCCATATAAATCATTCCTATTTTGAACAATTCGTTGATCATCTAATTCCAGATTTCAAGCTTGCTTATTACCAAAAGATCCCATTAAAGATCCAATTTACCGCAACGAGATACCGTGGCTGGTGAAGCAACTGCTAGATCTAATGGCTCGAATATCAAGTTAGTCGTCGGCGCTAATTGAATGATCTCTCCGCTCATCAAACACAGCTTTTTGTTGTCGTCAAGAACAGTATTCATACTTTCTATCCATACCGCGTCTATTGGACCATCGAAGACTAACCACTTTCGATTGTCGTTTAACGAAGTTGCAAAAGCTCGATAGCTAATAGCCAGAATACCGTCGTACCATTCGTGAGACGCTGGATCGAATTGCCCATACAATTGTCCAAGAGTTATTGCCTTTGGATTGATCACCGTTATCTCTACTTTGCGTTCGTTTATCCAATTCTATTTAAAATTAACATTAAATTTAATCATTTGATTTAATCATTATAAACTGCTATCATTTTTTGATGTGTTGGAACTGAAGTAACACTTAATGTGTTAGGAACATTTACATTTTCTTCGCAAATTTCGAGTGCGTCTGCCAGCATTCTGTAGGCCGTAGTCTTGCCACTGAAGGAATATCCGACGATCATAAATCCATGTCTGACTAACATCATTTCGTATATTTGCTGAATTTTCTCTAGAAACGCAGGAACGCACTGGATATTTGCAGCGGCGCATGCTTTATGCGCGGATGCATTTAAGTACACATAGTTCGGTTCAGGAAGTTGCACGTTTGGAAAAAGATCCGAGATGATACCCTAAAATGATATATTCTTGATGATTTATTCCCTTCATTTGAGCATGTGTAATGTATATAGACACATACTTGAAACAACGGTATATCTTCATTAAGAAACTTGGGCAAATTCACATCCTTTATACTACGCAGGATTAAAATGTCCTCGTTTTCTTCTGGATATTTCAATTTCAAATGTCCTGCCGCTATTAGGACAGTCTTTACTGCTCGCATACCGTAATCATAATGCTTCTGGCTAGATAGTTGCTCTGAGCATAATTTATAAGCCATAACTATTTTAACAGACAAAGGTCTCGCGTTGTAAAATCCATATGAATACAAAATGTTTTCTGCTATTAAAGCGTAATCCGGTACCTATTAAATATTTTTAAAAATACAATATAATTGTAAAAGAAAATAAAGCATATTTTTTTCAAAACGCAGATTTAATCTCACCATCATAGCCACTGGTCGAAATAAAGCTTTCAAATTATCTGGCAATTCCGTTCTGCCAGCATATCCCGGATTCATTGTGGTGAATATCGCACAGGTACGATCAAGTGTTAACTCTGTTTCCTCGAATATTAACATCTTCTTCCCTGCCTGTATAGCTCGTTGAATAGTTAATATTAGCTGCGCCACTACTGATAAGACTTCTAGATCAATGCGGTTGAATTCATCGAAACAAGACCATGCACCTGTACAGGCTAATCCCTGTTGAATTATTTAATACATATTTAGAATAAGAAATAATTTTTTATAATTTATAAAAACGACAGATTATCTTTGATATATTGCTTGATATATGCTTATATTACTCGAACAAAAAAAAATTTTTTTTAATTTCAGCTTGATAAAAAACAGAACGTCCCATTTTAATCAATTCAATTAATTATCTATGAAATTATTGATGAAACATTTTTTGTATATCAATAATTTCGGAAAAAATTAATTGGATTGATTAAAATGGGATATTCTGTATAATTGTTTTTGTGTATCTGTAAGCTGTTAAATTAAATGTTTCCAGTTTGTACTTTGAAAAATTTTCCTAGAGCGATATAGTCTAGCCCTTCCGAGCAATTGAATACGACGCATTGCTTGGCAACTGCCTTTGCCAGATCTTTGGTAGTTTCAGTTTTTCCTGTCCCAGCAGGTCCTTCCGGAGCGCCGCCGAGATGCTGGTTGAGAGCACCGAACAAGGTACGATAGCATCGATCAGTGAGTGGTGTGATCACTAATCGTGACGTATTGCCCAAGTATTCATATGCATAGATTAGCTCAGAATTTATCATCATTATATACAAGTCGTCCTATAGAACAAAAGTATACATTTTCATACTGGCGACACTGAATATATATTATACGATAACAAATGTAAATGTAAATTATAAATAAACTGAAAAGAATGACTGCGTATTTAAATGTACTCACTATCCAATAATATCTCAGTTGGCAAAGCCACTTAAAATCTGTGATTTGATTTACATTTTGCTCGCATAATTGCACCAGCACATCACGGCTGTGAACATCTAATGTTACTACAGCTTCTGCATTATAAAAATAAGAAGAAAAGAGTAATTTCTGAATCCTAATAACTGAGATATTTAATTCTTGCCAAACAAAATACTGACCTAAAGTCGTTCGATTCTGCGATGATAATTTACCGCGAACGAGCTTGACAATTTCATTAAGTTCGTATGTGCACGTTTCTATATAATCTCTTAAATTTTTGGAATTCTTCGAAAGCTTATCAGTAATATCTGCCGTCCAGTATAGTTTACTAACACAGAGAACAGTCTGCCCCGGCCATTCCAGGGCCCATTGGCTTCTAGCTTTAGTCGGAAAGGCATTTTTAGCTCGTATCACCTGAAGAAAAAAATCGAATCAATATATTTAATGATTTAATGTAAGATTTTCTTGTTCTATTTCAATTAACTTGTTATATTTCAATTAACCTGAGCCCTGACGCTTTTTTTCATATCCTTTTCAAGTTCAAGGAGCCATTTTTCCACTTGTCCTCGCGCAATAGTCGTATCAATTATATCTTCGAAAATAATCATCTCCTCTTCAGATGACATCATAGCTATGGCCTCCATGACTTCGGTAAAGCTCAATTTTTCAATACCCTCGAAACATTTTTTCAAATGTGGTTGCACTCTATAATTAAAATAAACAGTTACGAATTGAATATATATAATAATCTGCATAATAAGGCATATATACCGCGTGGGATCTTTTGTCTCAGATAAAATTTCTAGAAGTTCATCGTTAGACAGAAAGAAAAATCGCGGAAAGAAGAGTCTCTTTTTCTCTAGATAAGCGGCAAGTCCTTTCTGCACTAATTCAAGCAAAGTAGTACATTTTTTCAAGCGATCCAGCATCTTGTCAATATCAACAACGATCATAACTGCTGGAGCAATCGCGACGATTGCCATAAGTTCTCTCCAGATCTATTTTACACATCATTTAAATTTGAATTTATTATAAATTTATATATATGTATATTTTGCATATAACGAGGTAATTTACATTATGAATAATTACGAACTTTATCTACGGCAGTAAATCGTCGACTTTCTTCTGGCATCTGTTGCTGTATATCGGGCGATGAGAAGATTGGTTCAAGATACATCCACGTTGCTTGAACTTCGAGCCAATAATCCAAAATATCTTGTAACAAAAGTAACTTGGCTTCCCATTCTCTGATAAAATAATAAGATAATAGCATAGAATGATAAATGATCATGAACTTTATTTGATAATTAAAGTAATAATTAAACTAAAGGAAATTAAATCTTTCTCTCTCCCCCTCTCTCTCTCTCTTTCTCTCTTTCTCTCTTTCTCTGTATAAAACAGTTATACAAATTTTGTAAACCTACAGAGTTTCTTTTTCAAATGGTTTTATGTAAAGAGAATTCTTCATCGTTTGGGCTTTTGTTAGATGATCGTCGAGCAACAGCTGTATCTCTTCTACACTGGCAATAACATATGTGCCAGTTTCACGATAAAGATTGACAGTAAAAATGATATCCGTCCAATCCGAATACATTTTGAATAAAGCCCTCTCCAAATTACCCTCTTTAGTAGCCGACTCAGATATTACATCAAATTTCACGACATAATCGCCTAGACCATAGTCGAGAATCTACGGATACATAAATACGATTATGATCAGTAGCCAATGACAAACTAGTTAGGTTCGCCTTTACCTTGGCCAACGTCATGTATTGATCGACTTTTATCGGAAACCCAACAATTTCCGAAATCTGTTCCCAATGGCGACTTTTCAGAGTAGGATTCCCGAGAGTCAATATCACCGGTATATGCTCTTTAAAATCTTCGATTTTTATTCTTACGATTTCTGCTAACTTTTTCACTGCAGGTTCTTGAAAAGTTTTTTCCAACTTGTATAATAAACGATATGCATTGACCGTTTCAGATTCAATTATTTCGGGATCATATGAGCCTATCATAGCTTCAGTCCAATTTTCATAATTAGTTAAAAATTCACAGGCAATGTCATAGAATTTTTTGTAGGGTGCCAACTTATCAGCTATCTAATTACCAATAAAAATAATATTATTCTTTCCGTATAAAAAAATAACATGAGATAAAAAATATAGATATAAAACGCCGAATTTTTTATATTTTTAAAACTATAAAAGCTTTGACCTTATGATTAATTTCTATATATTTCTATAATTTATTTGTATCACTAGATTGCTTCAAAATATATGTGCTGATAAATATGAATCGATAAAATTCAATCTTTTTGTATTACCTTTTTTCTTAAGGGATACTTTGACATTTCCCATCCGAATAACTTTTCTTCATCGTTGAATTTTAAAATTAAATCTATAGCAGCAATCAATTTTTGATCGAGACTCGTAGCTTTCTTTTTGTATCGTTGTATCTCCTCAACGTTGCCCCAATATTGCAACTCGTTGCAATATTTCTCATAAATCTGAAGATCCTGTTCAAATTTCTCGATTCTGGCTTTAAGTGTTGCTTGATACTCGCCCGTTTTACTTGCAACTATTTCTCGATGTTTTTCAAAAATTTCAGGTATTGTGTGATACCTGAATATATGAGAATTCAATTATTTACATTATTCAAAATTTCTAGATGTAATTAAACTTTTTTTCCTTTATATGTAATTATGTCATAAATGAAACAATTCTTTTATATATAATCATAAAACAAATTTTATTGCAAATTAAATTAATATAATTAAAATACGCTTACCAATGAAAAACAAAATTATTGTTCTTTAATTCAACAGGTGTTAAATGGTGATAATCTGATAAAAATATTATATATTTCATTACTTCTCGCAATCGAGTTTCTAATTCAAAAACAGTCTCCGTTTCAGATTTATGTATAAAAGCCTGCAATTTCATAAGTTCTGACGTATTTGGCGGTATACTTAACGCTCGATCTGCGATGTTTTGATAAATATCTCCTATACTAATAATTAAAAATTATTAGATAATAAATTATTGTCATAATTTTTAGTCGTTAAATCAAATTTGCGAGAAACGTACATTCGAACTTTTTGTTGATAATCAGCGACCATTCTTGAAATTAATTCACCTTTGAGATGAGCAGCTGTAGAAGCGAGATGTCCTATAATATAATGTCTGCGAACATTAAAGAGATCAGTAAAAGATGTCCAATAAAACTCTAGTGGAATATTCTTGCTCAATCGATCATAATAATCAATAAGTTCACAATATTGCTGATACGGATTAGATGGTTGGGTCTTTAGAAAGTCTCGAACGTAATTGATGTCCTTATTATTTATTAAGCTCATATATTTATCGAACTCATGCAACTGCATTTCCGGATCAGTTTTATATTGTTCAATTAAATTTGATATGACGTTCGTATGTTGCTCAAGAAGGTCTGAAGAAATCATTGGCTGCGAAAGCAGGTAGAAATTTAATAATTATATTTAATAATTATAGTATTATAATATAACTTTATTAATAATTTTTAATCATTATATTGATAATGATTATTGGAAATGATACTTTTGATAATTATTTAATAATTTTATTTAAACATTATATGATATTTTTAATTCATTCATTATTATGTGTATACCTTGAGCAATTCAGCGGAACTACTATCCGGATAAATCCACTTGAGTTTTATTTCCGCTCGTGGTAATGTTGTTACAGCATCATAAAGAGAATTTAGCAACATTGAAAGGCCGTTTGCAAATGCTTTGAATGTAGGCTCAAAAACGATAGATGTATTTCGTACCACAACGTTTATATTAAAGCCACAATTTGTATACTGCTTAAAATAATTAGTGTATTTAGTGTATTGGATTGAAATATGCATTAAAAATAAATTTTTAATCCGGCACTAATCTAAAAATTATACTTACACCAATGTCCTTGAGATAATTAATATAGTCTTCCATCGAACGTAAGCACAAATTTCGTAGTTGATCTTCCATGACGTAGGCAAGACAATTAAAGAATCTATTATATTGCGGATTATTCACAGATGGTAGAGTTCCTTTCTTCGAAGCCTATTGATGTAGAGATTTTGACAACAGGTACGAATTAATATCTATAAGAAGTGTTTCTACCGTTTAAGGCTGAAGTTATACAGCGAATTTCTTACTATAAGTAAAATATTGCAGATCCTTGGCAACCATCGTTTGAGAAGATCGTCGCTCGTATCTTTAAGAATTCTTAAGAATTCATAATCAAATTTTGAAAGATCGTACGATTGTCTGTACGATGTCAGCTCTCGTATGTCTATTTGTCTGGCCTCTCTATGAATTACGAGATTATACTGGACCAAAAATCATTTCATGTATAATAATATTCTGATGCTATATGCCATTTCAGTTTACTAACCCATATTCACGATACCAGTAATCTAAAGTTTTGCGTATGCACGGGTGATACAGCATAATCGATCTCTTCTCCAATTTTGTTCTTCTTTGTTTATATTTAATACAGTACTCCGGCGACAATTCGGCGATTTCTCGGGAGAGCAACGACTGCAATGTGTAATCGGAATGTGTAATCGCAAAAAGTAATCGAGTGTAAAGAGCAGCGACCGTATAGGATTATTGACAAAAGGGCATGTTGAATCCAACATCAGGCGCTCAAAGTTTTTACTGCCCGTGAAATAATACTTTCTCATATACCTATTTCATTGTAGACATTTGGATAGTAGTGTCTCGGCACTAAGACAAACGCAGCGACGTCATAGCGCGAGACCAGCAATGCTTCTTTATATGATAATACTTACCGGAGCAAAGAGCGCCTCCTCGAAGGGTTCCTGCAGCACAAAGTCAACGATAGATTTTTTCATGTTCGTAACATAGTCACTTTGTAATTCTTTAATCATTTGATTGAAGCATTTGTTGTATTTTTTCTGCCATTCAGCGGACACCATGCTCGTTATCTTCTTTAACGTGTCAGAATCTAAGGTACCTGCATGAGTGGCGTCAACCTCATGAAGAAGGTAGTAGTAATACCTTAAGAGATTCTTGTCTTCTTCCGTGAGCCAAATGTCATCAATATCGATGTCGCTCAAAGTTGCTGTTGTTTGTCCGCAAACGTTATCATTTAAAATCATACACTCCTTTGCATAGTCGCTACAAATTTCTATCTTGTCTTCGCGACATATTTCGTTATATCTCATCGGTCCTTTGATCTTCCTGATCAGATGCATTCGAAATTCAGATCTCTTCTGACATAGTGACATATAATAATCATCTTTGGAAGATATTTTTTGCTTTTTCTTTAGTGCCATGGTGCTGCTTTAAATTTATTTAATAATTTTTTTTGACAAAATTTGATATATACTTTATACAGAAAATAGAAATACGTAATCAATTATAACGTATTTATAATGTTATTTGCAAGAAACAAACAATATTTTACCAACTGCTAGTAGCTTACCTTTTTGAAGACGAAGCTTCACATTTTTGTGGCAAATTGAAAATCTCCGGTTCATCTTTAATATATTTTTTTAAACGATCATATGTCTTCCGATGCACGTGATAACTTTTAGAAAGCTTGGTATTTGGGCAATACATGTGGGAAGTGGATTTTATCCAATCGCAATGTTTTTTACGAGATTTCCTAACGAATGATGAATTTCCTAACTCCTCGCTTTGCTTTGTCAATTCTGTGCATGATTCCGATTTATAAATGTCAATTCCTTCGTCGCTTTTATCTTGCTCTATAATTTCTTCCTTTCTTTGACTTCTATCTTTTTCTTGTTCACAACTCAGGTTTTCCATCGTGTAATTCCAAACCTTTACTTTCTTTTTATCAGAATTGTCCCACTAATGTAAATTTTCGAACATTAAGTGTGTACGTGATTTGAACAGAAAATCATAAAAAAAAATCACTCAACCTCTTCCTTTATGGTACAACTTACCATTTTACTCGCTTTATAAGGGTTACGTTACCATAGCAGTCACAATAACATGTTACGTCAATCCACGTCAATCGTACATACATAAATTCATGTTTGCCTGTATTCAGAATGTTCTTTTATCGATAAATACATTTTTATACCTGAAATTCTATAGTATACATGTAACATGAACTAATACTAAATATAATACGTTAACATCGTAAAAGTGCATTCTGAATATAGTTCGATATCTTTACTGTTAATTGTTGTTGATATAAAAATTGTTAACATATAATAATGCAATACGCATTAATAATGCAAAAAATAATTGAAAACAAGCATTGTATAAAAACATAAAATTTATTTTGGGAAATACACATTTAATAAAGAAATGAAGGCTGAAGGATGTAAAAAAAATGATAGATGTCTATTCCTTTTAACATAAATATTTATTGTATATTTATATATGTGACATTGTTTTCAGAATAATACTTTCATAAGTGTAGTGAATATCTGTCAATAATACATATAATCTGATAGTTTGATATCTATCAATGGCCGCTAGCTTGCGACTTTGCGGCATCGAAGATATGAAGATAACGATGCAATATAATACATTTCCTTTATATATCGAAGATTTCGCAAAATATAAAGTTTATCGCGATATTAAATTTTATATATCTGTATTTATATAACGTTATATATAATATATATATATATGCATATATATATATATATATATATATATATATATATATATATATATATATATATAAAAAAAATAAACATAAATATAATTGTTACACGTATCTGATATATAAAAAAAAATAAAGATACATCTATACATATAAAAAAAAAAAAAAAAA
>Ga0157364_1000932_pt1 | contig 23034 bp, 9 predicted proteins | sample AttsexASBM2_FD_111476 | JGI IMG/M metagenome (GOLD analysis project Ga0157364, IMG submission 111476) | Fungus gardens microbial communities from leaf cutter ant in Ribeirão Preto, State of São Paulo, Brazil - Atta sexdens ASBM2 | ecosystem: Host-associated > Fungi > Mycelium > Unclassified ...
AAAAATTTTTCTGTTTAAAATTAGATATTAAAAAATTTAAAATATTTTTTAAAAAAAAAAAAAAAAAAAATTATTACTTTGATAGTTTGAAAAATATGTTTACAAATAATAGGATTGAAATAGAAATCGTTTTTTTTCTTCAACAGCACATAAGCGCGTATAAGCCGGTCACAGAAAGATTGCAACACTTTTCGATGGGCTGAGCGATGGTTCTTATTTGTGGATCCATGAATAAGAATCAATCGCTTGGTGAGCAAGCTGCATTCTGAAGCCCATCGAAAAAAAATGTTACAACCTTTCTGGTTGTACACTTGACGGTACTTTTTTTTACCTTTTTGTAAAAAGGATAATTTTCTCGTGCACTTTGCATTGTTAACCGTATAACAATATTACGCTTTTTTTTAAAATAAAAATTTTTTATTTAAAATAAATTTTTTCAATTTATACTTTTACCTTTGCAATTCTTTGTAATTAAATTTTACTGAGTTGGAATAAAAAATTCATCACTTAGGTGAAAATTCATCACTTTGGAATAGAAAGACCTTTAAATGAGAATAAAAAGATATATATCACTTAAGTTTTATCTTTAAGAAATAAAGATAAAACTAGTAATAGATTTGGAAGATAGTTCTTTGCACTTTAATTTTATTTAAAAAAAAAATAATGCGACAATAATATTTGAAGAAAATGTATACTTATTATGTTTATTTATGTAATTGCACGTAAACGCAGTTTAGAAATTTTATATATTTTTCGAAAAAATTATATATTTGACTTAAATAAAATAATGCAATTTTCTAGTATCATATATTATTTTTTAAATAAAAGTATAAGAAACTTATATTGAACCTTTTAATATCTAATTTTTACTTGTATGTAATAATTCTTTAATAATAAATAATTCTTTAATGATATATAAATATTGCATTTTCAGTTTAATCTTTCTCGATGATGCGTTTCTTTATAAATCTTTAACACATTAATTTTACAAGTAATTTAAATTCTTGTACTAAATCATTAATTAGTACTTTATATTAATTTGGAACAATTGTTTCTCTTGAATATTTTTCGAAACAAAGTAAGCGAAATAATTTAACAATGACTACATTTAGTAAAGAAAAAAGTAATTTTCCGACCTTAATTAGATATGTACGAATTTTGAAGTATTCTAATGCTCAATGTCTTCTAGATAAGTTGCGGATAATCTTAGGAGATATCTCCATTGTATTCTGGAAGATATCTCTTATTGTCTCTTGTTATCTATATGAGAAGCATAGTGCCAAGTTTATACATTTTAGTTCAAGAATTCGGCACGAACTCCGACAAACGATGCTAATTTAGTGCAATATAGCCAGAACGGCGCTATTTGGTGCATATTTTAAATTAGCGCCCTACATGTAGGGTTTCTAATTAGTTATCTAATTTTAAACTTACAACTTATAGTCCAAAACGGACATTCTGAGAACTTTTTTTTTTACACGATGGTATCTGGAGAAAACAACGTGTTTATAATTAAAATGCATCTTCTTTTGTTTAGATGTTCAAATTTTTAAAACGCGTTAGATTATGCGCGCGATTTAAAAACAGTTATGCAAGAACATTCGACATGATGATCCAATATCTAATAGAAGAATTTATTTCCTAGAGACAAAAATATCACTAAATATTACATATGTCTTTACATAGTAATTACTACTTGTGTAAAATATTAGTTAAATGTTTTTCAAAAAATTAGATTTAATTTTTCAATTTGAAAAATTAAACAAAAAAAAGTAAATTACATTCGACTATTCACCGACGCGTTTATCTCCTGAATCTCGTGGAACAATAATTTAAAAATTGAAAGATATATATCGATATACTTGTTATTACTTGTTATTAAAAATGAAATTTTTTTTAGGAATTTCGGTCATAAAATGATCAATCATAATTATTTACTATTTGCTTTATAATACTGCATAATTCATGACTTTTATGTATTTCTCAATTTATTGAAAAAATGTATTTCAATCTCATTCACTACAATGTAGGTACGCGGTGTTAGGCGTCCCTAAAACATGGCATCTCTCCGCCATAACGCTCGCTTACTGTGTTCCGGCATCTTTGAATATGGATCCGCTACATGGGATGAACGATTAGCATTTGAACTGCTAGATTTGCTTCTTTTATTATCTAGCAATGATGAAAAGTAATTATTCCTAAAAGATAACTCAAGGAAAATTTCGAAGATCAAAAATTTTGTTGAGAACAAAACTTTATGGATAAGGAAGGATAACATGTAATGAATATTTTTATTATTTTTGCATTTTACGTGAAACAGTAGTATCTTGGTAAAAATTTTTCATGAACATAGATAAATATATACAAATATATATGAAATGTGTCCGTGAGCACATGATATATGGATATATGTGTATATATTCATATGTCATGTTTTTTTGTAAAATTATTAGTATAAGAAAAATAATAATAATAAGAAAACATAAAAAGATAATTAAAAAAATTATTTTTGCAATTTATTCTTTTAATTATTTCTACTAATTATTTTAATGATTTCTACTAATTATTTCTTACGTTTTCTCATTATTATTATTATTATTTTTATTATACTACTAAACAATAATTTTACAAAAGAAAGAAAGATGTATGGACATATGAAATATGTTGTATTATATATGTATTATATAATTACATACATATTATATAATTACATTTATATATATTTATGCAATGATCATATATGAAACATTTTTTGCCAGGATATATTGTATAATAATATCAGTACTACAAGTAATTATGTTATTGTTACAGCTCAGAAGTTATTTTCGCATTTCCAGAACAACAACTTACAAAGTAGTAGACATGTATATACAATAATCTCCTGCATAAATCCTTTCATAACGAATTACGCAATATTTTATGTCATTAAGCGACAAATGTGCACTATAAAACCGCACTAATGTCAACACACGTGTTTAGCTGGTAGTGCAAGAAATTCGTACTTTCGGCAACCTCGTACAATACTGCTGCCACTGAACGAATTTTTTGGTGCGACCCAGTGAAAATTCTATAAGTGTATAGATAAGGATGCCTGAAGGAAATTTCCTCCTTAAAGAACCTCACACTATCGCTTCTTTAGTCAGTACGATGGCAGAGCAAGAGATAATCTGACATCAACTCGAATTGCATATGTGCATCATATGTTAAAACTGCTTATTTTAATTGCAATTATCTCAAAAACTAGACGGTTAATATGTCTATTTCTAATTGCAACACAAAGATAGAGAGCATTTCAACTTGTATTTCAAATTTTAACACATTCGTAAGAAAATCATTTCATGCTATGAAATTTTTATTCTCCACTTGTTACAATGTTCAATTGATCAGACGTCATTTCTTCAGCTGCCTCAATATCATCAATTTTTGTACTATTTCTTTTAATGATTAATTTAGATATTGGCAGAAGCAGCAAAAATTAATTAATATATGATCAGTAATAATTAGACTTATTATAATTTCTCGTTTACTTATGTACATGTCTTTAGAGCTTTAAATCGAATTGTAATATAATCCTGTTAATTCGATGTTATATTTCGTAAATATCACTTCACAAAAAGAAACAAAAATTGCCACAAGAGTATACTGGTGCCATCATATTTAAATCTATCTCTGTCAACATTCATTAATGTCTCTGCAAGAAAATATCTCAACATATCATATGAGATGTGTTAAGTAGTTTGAAGAAACCGCTACTGATCCTGCACTCAATATGATAATATATTATGATCTTTCTTTACAAAAATGGTTGAAGGCATATATTTGACACATATCTATGATGTCATATACTTGGATCTGTACAGACAATAACGATTCTAGAGATAGTATTTGAGAATATTCTACAATTCTTTGGTGACATAAGTTGCAGTTCATGAAATGATGGAAGCAGCGCAATGTCAAGCATTATTCAGAACATCGTAATAGAGATTGCAGTTCTTATTCAATTGATCCCGCTTTTTCTTCGTTAAATCTCGCCCCGGTGTTGACTAGTTCCACATATTTACTATTTCTACTATTTTTTGGTCGAAGTGAATTGTAGTGCTTAAGGCTCCTGACTAGTCGCGACGGCCATGTTGGAATCATCAAAAGCGAGAAACGACATGTTAATTTATGTTGCGTGCCATTTTTAAATAAAGATAATTTGGATGAAACGAAATGACAAAAACACTTTAAAACAAAAATCGCAAACACACACAAAAATTGCAAAAATCGATGAAAACTGTCTTTTCTTCCCTTGAGTAAATGGTTGTAAAGTGAGTCCTATATTCGGACAGAAACACATGGTCCAACAGCTGTTGAAACGAGTAAAATATACGTTTTTACATATAAAATTCCAACATAACTTTAGTTTTCATCGATAATTACGATTTTGATAAGTACGAAACAAATCACATTTTCACAATTAAGCAAGTAATAATGAAATGGCACGCAACATAAAATTCGTCGTCAAAACATTACTTTTCTATACCTATAAATTCGGCTATTTATCGATGCTGTAACATGTAAATAAGCATGAACCCATGTCCGTGCTTGCCTGCGGTGTGCCGAGAGATAGTGAACAAGACAGCGAGCTCATTCTGACACTAATTCTTTCAGCGACTGAAAATGCTTTCTCGGCAGTCTCAGCGGCCATAGGCATCAATAAGAGGCAAGAGCCATCATAAATAATATATAAGTTTTAATAAATTGTAGTAATTGTATACTCCTCTCATTAATCCAGAATAGTATAAATCATGTTAAAACAGTTTACGAGATATTTAATTATTTACGATTTTTCATATGCGTTATTATATAATAATATACTCCTTCATAAACTCGAGTAGCAAGAATAGTACAATAGAAGTAGAATTTTACCAGAAAAAAAATTATAAACCAGCATTTCTTTTCACAGAAGTCTCGAAAGGTCAGAAAAGAAATGCGTATGTTCGAGATTCGAGACTTATGAAGAAAATATGCGAAAAAAAATCGAAAAAGTTTTTGCTTACGAAAGCTATTGATTGTATGAAAAAAAAAATCGGTACAAAAAAATGTAGGTATTCGAAATAACTACAAAATGAGATGTGGAACATTAAAATCGATCTATTAATTCAGTAGAAAAAAAAAAATAAAAAATACATTTTGAAAAAGTCCTTTTTTTCATTCGTTCTCTATTCATTGAGATTTAAACGGAAAGCTGAAATTCTCTAAAATGTAGCCCTCGTAATGACGAAAAAATCTAGCCCTGAACAAGCCTGAAATATTCAGTAGTTTTTGCAAAAAGCCATTTGTTCTCTAAAAACTTGTCTGCGGAAAATTAATAACTTAATTTTTTCATTTTTGAGCAGTCGCACAGCAATTTACAGGAGTGATTTTTCTTCTTCAAGAGTTGTACTCATGTACACTTAATAACAAAATGATTTTTTAACTATTATAAAAAAACTTTAAAAAGTGAATATCTTTTTCCGTATAAAAAAATAGAAATAATTTCATTAATATGTATTATATCAAATAGTCGTGTGAAGCATTCGAAATCTGATACTTTTCTATGAATTTAAAAAAAAAATTACAATCAAAGTAAATATGTGATAAAATTTTTAAATACAACGAATTTCTCAATGGCATACACCACAATGCAAGATGCTGGAAATTAATATTTTATATTTCAATCGAATAACAATTAAATAAATAAACCTTAAATTAGGTCATCTTCAGTATTACACCATTTCTTCAACTTATGCATATAAATATATTCGCATAACAACGCAACAATGAGTTTTAAATCTATCTCGCATCTTATTGTTAAATCTTATTATTTTGCGTTAAATCAATCCCAAACGCTCGTTCATCTTTAGTTATATTTTTTCTAAAAAAAATTTTAAAAGAGAAAATAGTCAACTATTGTACTATGCTCTTGAGAATTTGTCTATTATTACAATCCGTCAAATACTCCCACAGTTTATCTTTAGTTATTCCACACATAATTTCCAGATTCTAATGGGAATGAATGTTATTACATTAATTATAATACTTTAAAATTCAAGTACAAAAAATAAATAATACCTGTGTAATAACCTCCATGAATATTATTAGGACGTGGAAAACTTGTAACGATTACATTGATAAATTATAATTTCAACCCTTTACGTTCAACTCATGTCAGTCGTTTATAAACAATTTTTGTTAGAAACTGATGGATCAATATATACGAACATTCCGGAAGATTTAGTGATGGAGAGTATTAAAGGAAGATGGAGTTTTATCGAAAAACATTCCTATGAAAGAGTTTTTAAATGCCACTTCATTGGTTCTATATTTACCTACTTCAAATTCGACAATCAACATTTCAAACAAATCTTTAGCATGAGATTTTCTTTATCACCGATCTTAGCGAATTTGGTTATACAAGATTTGAAAAAGTACATTCTTTCGAGCATCGACATTAATTCCAGTCTATTATCAATGTCATCCACATACCGATAATAGACTGGAATTAATGTCGATGCTCGAAAGAATGTACTGCCAGTAATGGCAATATCTACACAATCAAATCTATGATCAACAATCAAATTTATGAAATACTAAATAGTTTTAATTCTTATCATGATGGACTGAGATTCACAGCATAATGATGATTGAGCATAATGATGATGATGCCGTTGATTTTCTTGATGAAGTTTGAAGAAAGTTGAGGGTCAGATCAAATTCGACAATTACAAGAAACCGATGAATTTGAGATGTTATCTAAATTACAAACTAACCATTCAATCGAATATAAAAGAAGAGTGATAATCGGTCAGCTTGACAGAATTCTTTTTCTTACATATCCAGAATATCATAAAAAAAATATTGAATCTATGATCAGTGTTTTGCTTTCTAATATTCTTTGGACATAATCTTCTCCATAATTAATAGTAGAATTAAAACATTATCGGGAAAAAATAATTTATATGTGAAAAAATAATTTATACTTGAAAAAATAATTTATACGTGAATAAAACATTAATATTAATGATTCTAATAATAATAATCGACAAAATTATTTTACTATACCATATTTGAAAGAAATCTTGGAAAAATTTAAAATCATGGCGAAAAAAAGAATTTTCAAAGTTGCCTATAAACTCACGAATATGTTGAATTCTGTTATTAAATTAGGTAAAGATAAATCAGAAAAGATGGAGCAATGTCATGCTATATATAAAATAAGCTGTTTTGATTGTGACGCTTCATATGTAGGCCAGACGAAAAGGAAAGTTAAAACAAAGCTAAAGGAGCATATTATAAGGCGAATATTAAGAAATCCAAAAGACTCGCGCACAATAGTATCGGAGCATCAGCTTAAATATGGATACAAATTAAATTGGGATAATATTTTAGTATTAGATTCAGAACCATGTTTTCACAAAAGACTCGTGTCTGAAATGATATTCATCAAAAAATAAATTAATGCAATTAATATACAAAATGATACGGAGTGATTACCCAAAGCATATTTTCCTTTACTTAATATAACTTCCCTCACGTAACTCTGGAGTTACCTTTTCCATCGGTTTCTATATAATAATTATTTATAAACGGATTGTCATGAGTGGAGTTGAACATAAAGACTTTATCAGTAATCGTTACAACAAGTTTTCCACGTCCTGATAATATGGATATTATGAAGATTGTACAGGTATTAGTTCATTTTTTGTACTTGAATTTTAAATTATAATTAATGTAATAACATTCATTCCTATTAAAATTTGGAAATATGTGGAATAACTAAAGATAAGCTGTGGGAGTATTTGACGGATTGTAACAATAGACAAATTTTTTGGAGTAGTATTATACAATAGCTGACTTTACTCTTAACTTTACTACTTTCTCTTTTAAAGTTCTCCTTAGAAAAAAATATAACTAGAAATGAATAAGTGTTCTTTTGGATTGAAGATATATAAACACGAGATATAAAACTCATTATTGTTATGCGAATATATTTGTATGCATAAGTTGGATGAAGAAATGGTGTAATACTGAAGATGACCTAATTTAAGGTTATTTATTTAATTGTTCGATTGAAATAAATAGTTCAATTGAGATAAAATATTAGCTTCCAATCTTGCGTTGTGTACGCCGTTGAGAAATTCGTTGTGTTTAAAAAAGATTACTCTCCGATTATTAGGAGCTGAGATAACAATTTTTTTTCAAAAAATCACTGTGGTTCTAGCTTTTTAAGATTAAGAGTTCCATCTGATATCAATTTGTCAAAGAAGAATTGAATTCGCTGTTGAAAAATTCTCGAATTTTTTGCTGCCGAAAAAGTTTGTTTAAAATGAAAAATTGAAGAATGTGAGCGAGACAGTGCGTCGAGCGGAGTGAGGAAAGCCGGCGCGCAGTCGAGTGGAGAAGATCAGTCAATTCGCTCAGCGATTCGAGCGTATCTGATTTCGTGCGTTAAAATTTGCTAAATTTATATTTTCTCAGCAATAAATTAACGTGGAAACCTGATTTTTTTTTTAATCTGAGGTAGCTCGATGAAATATAAACAAATAGCTTAACTAAATGTTTCGCAAAATAATTGTAACCATGAAATTTTTAATTTTTTGTTTCTTGATTTTTTATTTTTTTGGTTTTTAAAGGAGAGATATACTATAACGCACATGAAAAATCGTAAATAATTAAATATCTTATAAACTTTTGCATTTTAACATAATTTATACTTCTGGCTTAATAGGAGGGGTACACTATTACTACAATTTATTAAAACTTATACGTTATTTAGAATGTCCTTTGATGCCTAGAGCCGCTGAGCGGCCGAGATTGCCGAGAAAGCATTTTCGCTCGCTTGAAACATATGATTAGTGTGAGAAGGAGCTCGTCTCGTTTATTCTCGACGGCAGGCGAGCACATGGGCTCGTGCTTAAGTGTTGCTACTGGTTTCATCAGACCGCCGTCTGATTCTGTGTCGCCATCGTCAAAGTTCTTGGCTAAGTAGTCAGAAGTCTTAAATATTAATTCCAATGTGAATATATATGCAATATATATCTGATACTGCAAATTGTGCAATGAAATCTTTTTCGATCTTGGAACGCAATTATGAAAAAATACTTACCTGATATGTAGAATAATTAGAATACTTAATACTTTACCTACATACATACTTACTTACTTACACTTTGTGTATTTTGATTCTGTTCACATTGATAGCTATCCTAATGCCTACACTGAATGCGATGGGCGATGAGCGACGAGCGATATCCAAAAGCTCTGTTTTTTTCTCACGTGATGCAAAGCAGAGTTCTCATTGAATATTGCCCATCGCTTATGGCTCATCGTGTTCAGTGTGCAATTGGCATAACTGCAGTAACTCATATTCTGACAATTTTGCCGCGTTTTGAAAACCATTAAAAAAAGTGCAATCTTTTAGTTGCTGATATATGATGATTTTAATGTACACATCGAGTACGTTCAACTGAATTCGCTATACATATTGTTTAGTTGCTTAATTTCTGTATATTATCATACGAGATTGATTCTTTATAATCCATGAACATTTAATGTCTTTATGTTTAAAAAATTAAATATAGTATACCGCAAAATTTAATCTTTTTGTTAACAGTATTGTCGATACGAGAGAACTTTTTAAAAACGCTCGAATTGAAAAAGATCTGAACATGATTAGAAGGTTAATGGAGATATAGCAGATCGGTTCAATAGATAATGTTAAAAGAATGAAACATTATAGATATAAAACATAATTGTCAGCCAAAGAGAAATGTACAAAATTTGTAGTTGGAGAATCTATGAACTAAGATATTAGAGGTATAAGTTATTAAATAATGATTATATATAATTTAATGAAGTTTAAAAAAAATTTATTACAGTATTCAATGATACTATTATTAAAAAATAGTTCGTGATGTATATGGTTTGCAAACCAAGATTCCTGGTCGATGTTTCTGTCACAGAGATCTACGAGATAACATGTGAACTGCAAATTATAAAGAACATTTAAGGATAAAATCAATCGATTTAAATTTGTTAAGAAGAGGAGTATATAAAATAGATCTAATGAAATATTAATTTATATTGTATAATTTTACTGAAGAGGACCGACATTAAAGATCGAAATGTTTGTTTATATTGTTTATATTATTTGAATTACATGATTATTTAAATTAGCGCACATTAACTAGTTAAGCTCTGATTGCTTTTCACGATATACATATATTTGAAACATATAGTTAAAATACATTGTTTTTGTAAATTAATACAAACTACATTGGTTTTCATTGGTTTTTGTACACACGGAGTAGCATCTCATATTTTTCTGTTACTCATTTGAATAAGGATAAAATTGTATAATAAGATAATAATACGACCTAAAGATCGGTATATATTAACATACTTATTACAATAAACAACTTATTGCATTATTATAATTGCAAATTAAGAAAGATAATTAATAATATTTAATATATTGAATTTAATATATTGATATTTTGATGATACTTTGCTATTTGGATAATTGCGATTATACATAAAATTTCATTTAGAAGAATTTTATTTGTAATTCTTATTACATTTAAAACAAATTATAAATACATTCAGTAAAATAATTAACATCCGTAAACCAAAAAACTAATAATAATTTTTAGATTTTAATATTGACATAAAATTAAGAATTTTACAGCAGAAGACCGAAATATTATGTCGTAATGATGTGAAATATCTTCAAAGAATTAATTAAAATATATAACCATCATTTTTTGTCATTTGATGTCACTAATACGAAGAAGAACGCATCTAATATTTTACATCAAAATGATGTGTTTTTGCTACCTGGATAATTATAAGCAGATGATTTAAACGCCAAATCTCGATATTTATTTGTGGCATTGGATATAATTTTTCTTATATACATATATATATATATATATATATATATATATATATATATATATATATATATAATCAATATGAAAAAATTATTTCACTGAAATTATAATGATTTCGATGTATATTTCATATTTTCTTTTTTTATTGCTTGAATTTTTTTTGTTTATGCATGTATATGCGTTGTGCTTAAACATATATGAGTATGTTTGTATCATATTTTAAAGGTTCAGATTATTTAGCCAAACTTCGAGCATTGATGCTAGATTCGATGTGAGAATCAAGTAAAAATGATATTGGTAGCCAACGATGAATGTATCGGCTCATGGATTTGCCTTGTCATTGGCAGCCAACATTTTTCGCCGATCAAATGCTCGCGACTCGAGTTTGGACTCATTGTTTGGTTCAATAATTTGGATCACTGTATAAAGATATAAGATGATTTCACTTGCCCACTTTTCTCCTAGAAAGCTATCACGAAATTAAGATTGTTCAGACACATAATGCTAAGTAGCATAATGATCTGACAGCTAACCTAATAATTTACTGTAATGCTGATTCTACAATAAATCGATAATTGATAGTAAGTTTTATCGGTGAATCGGTGAAGTTGGTCAACAGCCAATTTGACTAAGACCGATTTTTTTAAGACTGGCCAAATTTGATTTTATTCCTTCCCATTAATTGAGCTAACGACTCGCTGGTCTAATTGATTTGTAGATGCGAAAAATTGTTACCTATATTATTATATGTTACCTATATTAAAAATTGTTACCTATATTTAGACTGGTTAAAACTTTAGATTTCCGACTACTGATTCATTATAGAATCAGTTTAAGAAATAAAATGTGTCAATACACAGATGTATAAATTAAATGAATATTGTCCTGGATTATTGTCCTGGAGTATTGTAACTGGATTATTGATATAAATTGATATCAAATATAAACTTATTATTTATGTCGAGCAAGTGGATAATAATGAAAGAATTACAACAATTTTTTGATATGATCAAAAATTGATGAATCATTACTTACATATTAATTAATACGAGGGCAAGTCAATAAGTTCTTAGAAAATCTGTCAGAGGGATCTATCATCACTTGCAATATCATGTCACTTTACTTTTTGACAAGTAGCATCTCTCAGCTGAATACTGTCAAATTTTGAGTGGAATTCAATTTCATTTCTATAGACGATTAAAGCGAACAACTTTTATATATTTTGCAAAATGGAAAAAACGAATTTCGTGCAGTGTGATCAAACATCTACATATGAAAAGTTTAACGCCGAAAGAAAGTCGAGTTAGATAATGTTCATAGCATCAGCATTGCGACTGTATACAATTGGGTAAATGAATTTAAACGTGGTCGTACATCCATATGTGATGCACCTCGTTCGGAATGTCCAATTGAGGCTACGCTAGAAATCTATCTCTGTGAAGTTGACATTTCATTTTTCAAAAAATGAAATTTTGGTCACAATTCCGAATACACCCCGAAGAATTCTGAAGTTCCTGCCCAAAATTAATAATAGTTCCGGCGAATTAATATAAAAAAAAAAATTAAAAATTTGGGGTAACTTCACAAAACGAAGAACGAAAAATCATGATATCTTCTAAACCATTAATTCTAGCACTTTAAATGATAATAACTTTTATTGAAATTTTCACCCGAGAAATTTCTAACACCCGAGGGATGAAAATTTTTTTAATGTTCTGGCAATTCTGTCGACAGTTTTGAGTAGCACCCCACGAGTTCTAACGAAACTTATTAATGCTCGAAGCGTTAGGACCAATGGTTTAAGAAATATCGCGATTTTTTTTGAATGTCTGATTCTCTCACATCTGAGGAACAAAAATTTTTTTAACATTACAGCAGTTCTGTTGACAGTTCTGAATAGCACCCCAAGAGTTCTATTAAAAATTATTATCATTTAAAGCGCTAGGATTAATGATTTAGAAGATATCGCGATTTTTCGTTCTTCATTTTGTGAAGTTAGCATCCCAAATTTTATTTTATTTTATTTTATTTTTTATTTTTTTTTTATTAATTCGCCGGAACTATTCTTAATTTTGGGCAGGAACTCCAGAACTCTTCGGGATGCATTCGGAACTGTGACCAAAATTTCATTTTTTGAAAAATGAGGTACCAATTTCACAGAGGTATAAGTCCACGATATTGTTTTGACTGATCGATGAGTGAAAATGCGCGAGCTTATGAAATCACTGAGGCACAGTGATTTCAATTTTGCACGAACAATTGGGTATGAAAAAGCTATCTGCAAGATGGGTGCCGCGTTTGCTCACTGTGGACCATAAGCGTGTGATGATTTCAAAACAATGTTTGGAGATGTTTCAACGTAATCTAAATGAATTTCTGCGTCGATTCATTACTGTGGACGAAACATGAATACATTACTTCATACCCGAGACGAAGGAACAGTCAAAACAATGGACTTCACGGATGAACAGCTCCGAAGAAGGCGAAGACTTTTGTTGTTGAGTGAATATCTGATAAAAATAAAGTCGGTAATATAAAAGTTATAGTGTTAATCATCGATAATTTGTTGAACATCAGATGCCAATCAGAATCAATGATGTAAAAATTACAGCTTAGTAGTTTAACAGTTATTAAAAAGAAAGAAAAATGTGGTATTAATACGCAGTTAATTTTGTAAAAAGTAAATTTCATAAACTTATAGCAGAATCTAAGGAGTCAAAGTGAACTATTTCTCTAAGCTCGATTAAATGCACAAATTCAGATGAAAAGATCGGCACTATAAAATATTATAATAATAGGTAAATTAAATTAATGATTCTTGTATCAAATAAATATATGTTTACATTTAATAAATATTCAACTGGTACTATTCAAATAAATATTTATTAAAATTTAGTACATTTTTTTTCAGTGTATAGACAAATTGGAGTTGAGCCTATCGCCGCTAGGCATACTGATACTTTTTCTTGTTTTTCTGCAATGCGTTTGTCCCTGGTAAGGATAGAATCTGGAAAAGAAGTCTTTCTTATTAAGATTGGGGGGGCTCATATTAAATGCAGTTTTTAAATATAGGATATTTTCATCTACCGCAATTCTCCGTTGAGATTGATGTGTCGTTTTTCTCCCCTTTCTCTTTTAGTTCAAAAGAGTTATATCTATTGTTTTATATAGATTGGACTGAGGGAATTATGGGAGTTTCCTGTGATTTTCCTTAAGGGAAAGGTGATTCTTTTCTACGATGATCAATGTGATGCAGTGATTCCTCATATGTTATATGAATTTCGACACTTACCTGCTTGGATTGTTAACGTTGTGATCGACTTGTTGAAAGAGATACTCGAATAACTTCGAGAACGTTGTCTGTCTGAGTGCTGTGAACTTCCTGCAGACAGCGAGCTTGAACTAGTACTATTGCCTAAAATAAAACAAAGAGAAAAACTTGTAGATTCTTCATTCTGCATATGAAAGTAAGTGATTGGCTTTTATTGAGTCATTGGCTATGTCAATGAGAACTTTTAGCCATTTGGACTAAACTGTACCGTTGTGACTTGTACCGTTTTCACGTCGATAGAGACGTCTTGTTCTCCAGAGGAACTTGTCCGACTCTGTCACTTACAATTAAGCAAGTATTTGACTTTTTTTCGATAAGGCAGAAGAAATTGTGCGAGAACAGACTGAAGATTATACGGGATTCGCACTCATTGAAACCTCCTAACCACAGGTCGTGTTGGAGGGTGCACAGCATGTAACTACTAGTGCGATCCAGCCTGCCGACTCTATTGCTGGCTCCTAGCCAGCGAGTCCATGAGGTCGTTATCTATTTCAAAGCGAGTAGATACCGCCCCGGGAGCCCCACCTCCACGTATGAGGGAGTGGCGAGGGTCGGAGCTGGGTTCTCGACTCATGATCCTTCCTCGCTAGGCATAAAAGCGCACAGCGCTGTCTTCGCACTGGTCCCTACTAAAACCGCGGAGAAGAGATGCGGGGGGGGGGGAAGGGGAGCTCAGCTCCGTCCTCAATTTCTCCGACGCCAGCGTCATTGCATGCAAATGCGCGCGGATGACCTCGGCATGCAGTTGGTGATTGGGCCCCTAGATCTCACTATGAGGGGAACGACCTTTTTTCATCTTTTCTCCTTTTTTTCATCTTTTCTCCTTTTTTTCATCTTTTCTCCTTTTTTTCATCTTTTCTCCTTTTTTTTTGAGGATCTCTTGCTCACAGAAGGAGGAAACCGTTTTCACGATCTCTCACTCCGCATAGATTATACCAGGGCTGAGAGTAAGAGGTCATCTTCCATCTCTTCGATTAGGACAGCGCGCTCCGTCTCCTAGGCGAGGCACTTCGCTAGGGTATGCTGGAGGCTAGGGTATCCAGATGTACTACGCAATGATAACTTTTTAGGAATACATAGATATTTACCGAAACATTCGTGACCAATAAGCATCTATGTCAGCCAGTAGGTCAGCCCGCCATGCGCTGTCTATTCACCGCGGAGACAGGATACAATGGCCCCGATGGTTCGATTGGCGATAAGTTGCGCGTCCAAGAGGCGGGACTGCCATTCCTCCATAATGTAATTCCTCGCTGCCTCCCCCATCATTCGTGACCCGCCAAGCGACGCTGTCATACGGTAAATGGCCTGTTTTCTAGCCAGAAGGTCAGTGGACCCGCGAACACGGTGGCCGTGGCATGCGACACAATCCTGTATTCTCTGGCGATATGTAGAACCAGTTGCCGTTGGACGCGAAACAGCGTCTGTTTAATAACTAGTTGTCGCCTCCGCATCCTATACCGAGATCCCGTAAAAGAGCTCCGCCACGGTGTGCATTACATCCGACGGATGTCAAAGATTCCCTGCTGGGTATTTCCTCGATATCATATCATCCTTATTGTTTAATAAACGTTAAACAAGGATATATTTAAGGAGAACCCCGATGGGAATCAAAACGCGCCTCAACAAACGCTATTCATTGTCAGTCTGATACAATAATCATTTCATCCTTGTTTAATATTAATGAACAACAACAATGTAATGATATACTGTATCTGTACATTAAACTGTAATGATAATAATTAATATATATGATGTTACAATAATAAAAGAATTTCAAGATAATTGAAATGTTTATTGATTTTTGGTAAACATAATTTTTTTATTTTTAACATAAATTGAACTATTGAAAATTTATGTATTTGAAATTGTTAGATTTGGAAGGTAGGATTAAGATATAGAAAAAATAGAATTTAATATTTCTTTTATGCAATATAAAATATGAATATATTCATATTTTATATTGCACAAAAGAGAAATATGAATGTTATCCTTTTTTTTACAATTTATTATATTTTTTTTTTACAATTTATTATATTTTACTATTTATATTATATTTATTATATATGTTTTTATTATCTTATATTTAATTGTTCTACGTGTACAAACCGTGTGTATTTTTGCTACTCTATGTTTGTAACCAAAAACGATACTGCTTTAAAATGTAAGAAATACATACATGCCATTGCTATTTTTGCTGTGCATTATATATTATACTCTATTCATGGTAACCTATCTATGGGTCGAGAAGGTCGCTATTACGTCAAATGATTAATATAGTGAAAGTATTCTTCCATAAAATAATATTTTTGTCTCTTACTGCTTGATTTTATTATCTTGAAAATAAGCTCTCATGCATGTTAAGTTTATAATGAGATTTGTTATTGATAGATATTGTTTATTACTTTGATTATTAATGTAATTTAGTTTATAATTTTTAAATTTGATGTGTTTAAAATCTTTGTGAGTTGTGAATAATACATATATAAAATCAAGTTTTTAAATCATTCATTGGTTCACTTTTTTATATTTGACAGTATGCACAGGGGCGATCTCGCAGATTTCAGTGACCTTGAAGTATGTTGTCAAGATCATGATCCCGAACGACCTCCAATAAGTTTTAGTCTCTCGTTATTCATTAAAAAAAATTATTAACAAAATAAGTTTAAGAAATAACGTCTCTTTTCTATTACATAAAACAAAAATTCTATTTTAAAATAAATTTCCTGCTTAAAAAACAAAAATTTTCTCTGAAAACATTATCTTTTCATATAATTTCTGTTGTTAAAGTTGAAAATTTTTTATTTTGTAACGATTTTACGCGAAACGAGAATCATCCTACATTTTTTTTCTGTCTACATAGGAAAAAATTTGAAACTTCTTAGCGATGAAGCTGAGAATGCCAACTCACTATAAGCGGTTGCATTGAATCCAGTGTGGAGCTGTCACGGCTCCAACTTGGCAATGATACGGTTCGAATTTTCGTGAGTTTTTTAAATTTAAAAACCATTTAATGAGGTGTGCATGCTCTACAGGCGCGACAGATAACGATACATATTGCATCACATTACGTATTTCATTCATACGAATGAAAACTACATCACATCATTCTACGTTGGAGTTTACAGCTTCAGCGCGGTGTTGCAAGATTTATAGAATTCACACATACGCTAGCGCAGCGTAAGCCGCTATCAGCGTACACATATTTTATTATTATGCCCCTCTTATAAAAGTATAGAATATAATATTAATGCATTAGAGATTTTAATCAATGTGGATAAGAATGAATCAATCTTGTGAACAAGAGAAAGAGAACATATATAAACATATTTTATTGTATAATTATATTTAAATACATATTTATATTTAATTTCATATAAATCTTTTTTTACAGAGTACTAATAAGTTTATTTATTCTAAATGATTATTAAATTTTTATGTAGACAATATCTAGCGTTTGGGAAACGCTGTTAACGCTATTTGTGTCATTCTATCATTCAACTAATATATGTTTAATATATTGTACTTAATGTATCAACATTTTCTACAGCATTAATATTAACATTGATTAAAGATATAAAAAATGAATCCCGGCGCTAAGAAACGCTCTATAATAAATTTGAATACGAGTGTGTCAAAATCAAGTCACATAATCTAATCTACAACGTAGTGTTCGCATGCGCAGATAGGTACGTCTATTAAACTGGCACAGCCACTTCATTACAATCAAACGCGACCGATATCATTTTTTGCTAATTTTTTGCTCTACCCGATGTTTTTGCTCCAGTCGATTTGCTAAAATCTTTGGCTATGCTTAAGACTATGGCTAGCTTAAGACTAAAGTTAGCCCAGCAAGAAAAATAGTAACAAATGAAAAATCAAGTACATATTATTGAAAGGCTACTTTTTGCTAACTTTTTGCTCTATTCCCGATTTTTTTATTCATTGTTTAAGTCAAAAATTTCAACCAAGAAATTGTGGCTGTGCTAGTTCGCGTACAAGAGTAAAATACCTTAAACTGATTTCGGTCTTAAAATGTAGAATTAATTGCTTTAAGAATATCTCAAATCGGAATTTTTTGCTCACTGTTTAAGTCGGAAAATTCGACCAAGAGTGCGACTGTGCTGGTTCGTATACAGTATCTTAAATAAGAGTATCTTAAAGCAATTAATTGCAGGGCTAATTTTGGTCTTAAATTTCTAGAATTAATTGCTCTAAGAATATCTTAAATCAGAATTTTTTGCTCACGATTTAAGTCGAAAAATTCGATCAGCAGTGTGGCTTTACTGGCTCGCATACAAGAATAAAGTACCTTACAGCAATTAATTGCTAGGATTATTCCGATCTTAAAATGTTTGTAGAATTAATTGTTCTATGAATATCCCAAATCGGAATTTTTTGCTCACTGTTTAAGTCAAAAAATTCGACTAACGTTATGACTGTACTGGCTCTATTCTACAAATATTTTAAGACCGAAATGAGCCCAGCAATTAATTGCTTTAAGGTACTTTACTCTTGTACGTGACTCAAAAATCGGGAATAGAGCAAAAAATTAGCAAAAAAATAGCCCTTCAAGAATATGTATTTGATTTTTTATTTGCTGCTTTTTTCTTTATAGCTGTGCTTTAATCTTAAGCTGATACAACTATGGGTTTTAACGAATTGGCTAGAGCAAAAAATCGGGGATGGAGCAAAAAATTAGCAAAAAAAAATGTATTATGTTGTAGCAAAAATGGTATCGGTTGCGTTTGATTGTGCTGAAGTGCTTAGACGTCAGATAGGTCCCGTCGGGGGATTTATTCCACAAATTTTGCAACACTGCTCCAGTGAACGCTACGGAGTCGGCATGCATCCAATTCGTGCCAACTCCAGTTAGATAGGATACCACGGAGTAATAAGGAGTCTAAACTCAAGTGGCCCCAAAAAAACGGGCTCGAACGGTATCAGAAAAGCGCTGTATTGAAGAACAATTTGAGCGCTCTTGTCGGAAAAAACTGTCAACTTAGAGGATTTGATAAATATTTTTCTTCCCATTTTCTTATAATTCTATAAATTTATGTATTTTCATGCGTAGAATATATTCTGAGAAGGAAAGTTGTCATTCAAGGCCGATTGTATTATTTTTAATTTCAAAGTTTTTTGTCGATAAGTTTATTAAAAGATGATAATTTAACGATAATTTATGACTATGCATAATGTATGTATTTTTCAATAAATATTGATGCATTTACTATTTAATCAAATAAAATTAAATTTTATACAAATTGGAATTTCTGTATTAAGAATAAAACATGCATACATATGTATTCTGTACACGTTATCAAGTGTTATATATTTCTAACTTTTCCCGCAATTAAAATCGTATCATCTCGATTTTCCATGGGTTTTCCGACACCGTGTTTCGAGTTCATTTTTATCCTCGAATTTTTGATCTTATTACTCCTACATGTAGAGTACTATATAAAGTAGGAATGTGCATCCGCATTGGCTCTTAATCAGTATGAGAAAATTCGTCTGACTTTTCATGCGAAACGAGTTTCATCCCATATTACCCTTTCTTGCCAAGGAGCGTCCTCGTGAAACGAGGTTCCTGCCCTCCCTCCTTCTGCTCAGAACTCGTTTTACATAGAAAGTTGGACGCATCTTGGGGGGGGGGGGGGAGATAAAATCAAACTTGCTTTGCATGGAAAGTCGGACACTTCTTGGCAGGAAAGGGGGAGATGGGATGAAACTCGCTTTGCGTGGAAAGTTGTGTGCCCCTAGGCAGGAGAGTTTTATTTTAAAACAGAAAATTTTTGTTTTATGCAGTAGAAAAAACATTATTTCTTAAACTTATTTTATTAATAATTTTGAAGCGAATAACAAGTGACGGCCAAATCTTGTTGGAGGTCATAATCTTGACAATATATGTGAAGATTTGAATTCTACGAGAAGTATGCCCTTAGTATGCATAATTATTTAATTGACTATCTTACGATTTTATTTTTATAATCCGAATTTCTTCAAATTTCATTGAATTGTTCTAGATGGCTGACAAGCCAAATACCCTGGCATTATACTCTCAAAGTCAATTAGATCATATGTGCGCTCTGGATATCAACAGTCAAGTATCTTTTGTCCGTTTATCTGGTATCATTTGCACAATTGGTCCTGTATCCAGATCTGTGGAGATTTTAGAAAAAATGATTGAGACGGGAATGAATATTGCTCGATTGAACTTCTCTCATGGGTCTCATGAATATCATGCTGAGACTATCGCTAATGTTCGCCAGGCGCAAAAGAATTTAACTGCCCGTGCCGGTATCAATATTCCTGTTGCTATTGCTCTTGATACAAAGGGTCCTGAAATCCGTACCGGTCTTTTAGAAGGCGTACGTAGTTAATACATCTAAAATGTAAGAATTAATTCTTATGTAATAGTAAAATTTATCATATTATTTTAACAGGGTGGTTCGGCTGAAGTTGAGTTAATTAAAGGCCAGACTTTTAAACTATCCACTGACAAGGCATATATAGAGAAAGGAAATGCTCAAGTTGTGTATGTTGATTACGAAAATATCTCAAAGGTATTAAAGACAGGCAATCGCGTATTCGTGGACGATGGTTTGATTTCTCTCATTGTTTCCGCTATCAGTGAGTACATTTGTATGTGAAAATATAAAATTGAAATGTTACATGTGATACGTTTCTGATTATGTAATAGCATTTGATTATTTTAGCTTCAATTTTTTTTATCAACTGTTTTTGCGCATTTTGATAATAAGAAATGTTATTATATATAATAATACGTACGAAAAATATATGGAATGTTACCTTATTTATTCATTTTTTAGGCCCTAATTTAATCTCTACGACTGTTGAAAATGGTGGTATATTGGGTTCGCGCAAAGGTGTGAATTTGCCAGGAGTGCCAGTGGATCTTCCAGCAGTGTCGGAAAAAGATAAATCCGATCTTCAGTTTGGTGTTGAACACGAAGTCGATATGATATTCGCCTCCTTTATTAGAAATGCTGCTGCATTAACTGAGATTCGTGATATTCTCGGTGAAAAGGGTAAAAACATCAAAATTATATCGAAGATCGAAAATCAACAGGGTATGACGTATCTTGATGAGATTATCGATGCATCCGATGGTATCATGGTAGCACGTGGTGATTTGGGAATAGAAATACCACCGCAGAAGGTATTCCTGGCACAGAAGTCTATGATCAGTAGATGCAACAAAGTTGGCAAACCAGTAATTTGTGCTACGCAAATGTTGGAGTCTATGATAAAAAAACCACGTGCTACGAGAGCCGAAACTTCAGATGTTGCTAATGCCATTCTCGATGGTGCTGATTGTGTTATGTTGTCAGGTAATTAATTTATTTTGATATTAATTTATTTTGATATATATTAGAAAAATGAATATATAATAAAACAAAATAATATTAAGAAAAAATGTTATAAAAATTCTCAAAATAAATTAAAAATTCAACAAAAAAATGGGCTAATCGAAATAAGAACTGTAAGTAATGTGTGTAATTCAAAGGTTCTAATTTCTTAATCCATAACACGAATGACATTAAATTAAAATCTGTACATGTTTCGGCTAATTTTATTATTAATCTTCTTCCAGCAATCAGTTAATATGAACAATTACAGTAGTATATACATGCTTGAAATCCGCCAATTTTAAGCAAGCATTGCTTATCAATCACTCTCCTATAAAGAATAGAAACTCGCGCCAGTTTGAAAGCTGGATGGTACCGAATAACTAAATATCTTAAATGTCAATCTAATATTAGACAACTCAAAATTAAGTATTCATAATCATGAGAAATTTTCATCCGAACAAAACTAATGCACGATATAACAGAACTAATATTTAATATAAATCATTTGGGACCTTGAATTTTGGCAGAAATATTCCAAATGATGTCAAATGAATGTCCTTGTAGGACAAAATTGGATTTTCACCGATAAGAAGGTTTAAATATTTAAATAAAGTTATATACCATCTAAATGGATTTCCCTATACAGCTCATTTCAAGTCACTTCCGTATCTTGATGTTGATCTTTTGATCTCCAAAAAGATTTATCCTATCTTCGTGCATCTCTCTGCAGGAAGGAGGTAAATGGAATAGATCTCGTTTCGTGGAAAGTTCTGCGCCCCTAGACACGGAAGCAACATTTACGAAATTCCATTCCAACGACATAACTTTATGTAAATATTTTTGATATTAAACTTTTGTATCGGTGAAAATCTATTCAAAGACATTTATTTGACATTATTTGAAATATTTCTATCAAAATTCAATCGGGCGTGGACGTTTTTGGAAGTTTATCTATCATTTGTATAATACTAAAACTTGAAAAATATTTGTAATGAATCAAGAATATGTGTCACAAAGATATTGCTGATACAGTGTCAAAATTCAAACTAGCGTATACTGATATCATGTAACAAGTAAAACCCAAGTGTGTAGTACTTTATTTTCATTATTTATTGAATTTTATTGATATGTATCGTTGTATAAAAGATGTGATATCAACAACTGGCGTCAAGTTAAATTCTACTAAATAAGAACCCAATTAAGAATCCGAATAGTATCTTTGTTATTTTAAACTCATCTTTGTTATTTTAAACTCAGTAAAAAATCGATTCAAATAATTAAAATAATAAATATATATTAGGTGTACAACTTTGCTTCCGCCGTTTTTTTCCGAAATTCGAGGCTTTATTGTAAAAAACTGGTTATACATTTATGATTCAAAGTATTGTCCATCGCTGGCCACTACTTTCTC
>Ga0157364_1000933_pt1 | contig 23031 bp, 9 predicted proteins | sample AttsexASBM2_FD_111476 | JGI IMG/M metagenome (GOLD analysis project Ga0157364, IMG submission 111476) | Fungus gardens microbial communities from leaf cutter ant in Ribeirão Preto, State of São Paulo, Brazil - Atta sexdens ASBM2 | ecosystem: Host-associated > Fungi > Mycelium > Unclassified ...
ATAAATTTTCGATATGCGTAGCGTGAGGGCACACACCATGAGGAAGGAATAATTTATTTAATATTTACCGATTTGATACGAACTTAAGCTATATGTAAAGCGCTTTATAATTTTAGCTTTACACTTTATCGTCGTAAATTTTGGCGGTAAATTTTTTTCTCATTTATGATAAAGGGCTTTATTGCGGATTGACAGCTCTTTAAGTATTAATCGTTTAAAACGATAGCGCATGGCTGAAGTGGCGTACAAGTCTTGTTTAAGTCTTATGAACCATTTGTGAGTGTTTCATTAATTAATCATCAAAAACAAAAAGAAATGAATGTGCGTTAACGTGATAGAGAACGGCTCGATTAAGGTTTATCATTATTACGTGTACCGATCGTTATTTTTATCTGTTTTATATTGTCAATAGCTGATTGCGAACAAAAGACCGTAGTAGCGTATGTATGCATCGGAAGAAGAATATGGACTTCTGTGCAGCATGCATACAAACGAGTCTCTTTCGAACGCTTGAAGAAATTTTTACATTGCAATTCGAGGCATAGCTATATCCATCGTTCGTAGCGTATATCTTTGAACTTATTACCTCATCCTTTAAGTTAATTATAAAGCACAAGACACGTTTTTTAAGTGCAGGATGGAACGGAGGCAGCTCGGGCAGATGTTATTTATTGCGTTATTTGCATTAGATACGTGTACGTATATGTGTGTATATATATATATATATATATATATAATATATAGATATAATATTTTATAAGTACGTGTAGTTTATAGCGTTATCGCAGATGTAGCAATCTGATGCGTAAACAGTTTGCAGTATTTGACGAATACGGTCTACGTTGATGCATTTGAATTCCTCATCACAATACGATTTCTATATGCTTTCGAAAGCAAATAGGTTCGTTGAAGTATTTTCGGTCGATGCGATTAAAAAAAAAAAAGAAAAAATCGGAAGAAAAAAGAGAGATTCAAGAGACTATTAATAATTGAGTACAATGTTGTTACATTATATTCTGCTTATACAGTAGATTTTCTATTCTTTAAACGACTTCTGCTTAAACGACTTTATCGCGTATATTGTAGTACTTTATATATATATATAAGAAACAATATTGCGATACAAAGAGTTAGTAAGGAATTACAGAGTACATGTAACGAATTCGTGATTTCTATACATCATATATATAAAACATGCACATAGCATATAAGACAATCCCTTATGTCACTCCTGCATCTATGCTGCCTGTATATGTGTAATTCTGTCGTCTATTTGCAAGAAGAAAAAGGGAAAAAAAAACATACTTAGATTAACGAGACGAAAAATCTGTTGTCTACAGTGAAACATATCGGAATAATCTTTTTTAATAAAATTAAATAAACGATATAGATTAAGTATTTAAGATTTTTGAAATAGATTTCTCTAACTCTAATTAACGGCAGTATGTAAATTTACATACTTAAGTATAAGTTTATATATAATATATGTAAGTTTAAATTATCCCTCTCTGACCGCGTTAGCGTTTGCAAATTGTCGACAGAATCGCTATATAGTCACTACATTTGCCATTTTTTATTCTTGGCGGGCAACTTTCAGTCGAATAGAATTGTATAACAATTCGTATAACAAAATAAGAAAGGACGTATCATCGCTGACTTAATTACACGATTGTTTAGGCATTTCGACAGTAACACAGCAGTTGTATAGTATTTTAAAGCATATACATATCGCCACTACGTATATTATATGCCGTAATAAGTATACCATTACATATAAGTGCATATGGATCCTATAATATAAATTGATATATTATTTGTGCGCCATATTCCAATGTTAACGTATTGTATTGTACAAAGGACAAAATGTAACGTTAAAGCTATATACTGTGTATTTATGTATATGTGTTTAAAGTCCTTAGGCTTCTAAATTTATGTCGAATTTTATGATAAAATTCTACTTATAATTTTGTATGCTATGTATTTTGATATATATTTTAATTTTTTTTAAATTGTTTTTCTTTTAGTTAATTGAAATAATTAATTTAAAATAATTTGTATAGGTTATATTCAATTTTAATTATATATCTTTTAAATATTTTTCGCGTTATATGATACAGAAAATTACAAGTTGTCTAAAAGTTGTCTTAACTTAAGCAAGATGAGTTTCATCTTATTTCTCTTCAAATCTTTCCATTTTCTTATAGTTTTAAAATTTATTATTTTACATAATATTTTCTTTACGTTTTTCTTACATTTTTCCTTTACATATTTTTATTTGCTACTCAATTATTTTGAGTAATCAACTGATTCACAAAACTGATTCCAATAAAACTTTTTTTTAGACATTTTAAAATATCAAGTTTTTCTTATATATTTAAAGAATAAAAAAAGCGCAAGCTGTGTATTGCTTTTAAATTTTATTTATATGTATCAATTTCGAAGCAACAACGTTTGTAGGAAAGTATTTATAAAAATTAAAAATTATTTTAAAACTTAAACCATCTTGCTTCATCGATTTTATTAATTTTTTTATTGGCAACAAGTTTAAAGTAAAAGATTTTGAGCACAAACAAAATTCCCGCCATTCATTCGACCAATTAGACAAGTTTCATTTGCGGCCGATTGCGGAGGCTGGAAGATCGAGATTTCCATTAGCTGTTATTGGTGTATTCTTTTAGATCATCCAATCAGCATTTTAGATCTGGAAGAATACATCAATAGCAGCGAGCGTTGAATCACTCAACGTGTGTTGAGTCCGTTGAACGCATTCCTACCAACTCTCACATGGAAACGCGTCGAATGTTATGTTATGCACGCATGCGGCTGCATATCTCGTATGCGCGCGTCCGCGACCGTTAGAAAATTGCGCCATTTTTCTTTTTGCAGTTACCGAGCGAGTTGAATTGTTTGGCGGTGGAGGAAGGCAGCCGCGCAATAACCGGACGGTACGGAAAGAGACGGCCGCGGGTGGTGGTGCGCGTGATCACACGGCGGGGACTCAAGAGGATCTCACCGGAGACGAGAGGACGAGAGCGAGTTGGTTGTGTGACCGCACAGAGACCGGGATATGACCGGTTGATACGTACGTATCGTCCACGTGCGCGGACGTCCACGAAGGAGTATAACGGCGAACGAGTGAGCGTCTCTCACGCGCGAACTGCGAAGGCGGCGGGCAGCGAAAGATTGATCATCGATCGAAATAAACCGGAGCAGAATCGGGCGTCCGTGAGCGGAAACGTCCCGTAAACGTCGTGATACGACCGTCGGCCGATCGGGCCATATCTTTTTAAGTCAGGCGTCTCGTCCGTTTGAGAACGCGGTCACTCGTCCGCGAGACAAGATGTCGGTGGACGCGCTCAGCGATTCCGAGCTTCGGACGAAGTTGATGGAGTACGGGTATCCGGTGGGACCGGTGACGCAGACGACTCGCAAGATACTTGCCAAGAAGCTGAAGAACCTTATGGAGGCCCGTGGCACTGGAGGAGGGGCAGGAGCATCTCGGCATTCATTAGCCGCCAGGTGAGCGTTTTTCCTTTGAAAAGATGCACCGACACGAGTTTTCTTTCAGCATGTGTCACGTTTATACACTTGAAGTTTGGAGTAAGCTCGAGATTTCGGCGAAAGAGCGGAGAGAGAAAAAAAGACAGAAAGGAAAGGTCGAGAAGAGTCGAAAAGAATGTTATGATTCTACTGAAGTTTCAAATTTGGCGACGTCGGCATGCGACAACAATCTTTAATGTCGCAGCTAACGAAGCACGCGACGTAAGATTCTCTTCTCTGTAGCGTCAGAAAAGATCTCCTTATTTATCTTGATTCTGAATGTAAGATGGTGCATGGAGCGGCAATGTTTACATTCAGTTTTTGGCAATGTATGATGCCATAACATCTAGTTCACAATACTAATTATTTATAAAATGTAGCTGTTTTCTTTGCGACTGTTGCTCGAATTAAACCTATGTTGTATTGTAGAAGTTAAAAAAATTCATGGAGTTTCAGCAAACGGCCTGTTTTCAACTGAATTTCTTATACAATTCTCTTTTTTTTCTTATTAAAAAAAAAAGAGAAGATTAATTGTGCAAGAAATTTAGCTAAAAAAAAATAGATTTAGTGCTAATAAAATTTTAATTTAAATATTTTATATTTATAATCTATTTCTTATGCTTTTAATTGAATTCCAATATACTAGACAATTACATATATGTAGAATATATTTTGTATCTCCCTTTTGATATTGTTGTTTTCTTCATCTATGTATTAGATATAGCAGCGATGACACAGATGACGATACAAGCACGAATGTTGTTAAGAAGAAGAAGAGTGCAAATCTGCGTCGGCAAACGTTGGCGAATCCTATGCCTCCACCTTCGATTATTCCCCCTGATGTTGCGAGTGTGACAAAAAATCCAGTCAAAGAGAATTTGTCGCCACCACATTCTGAATTCAAAGATCCTAATGTAACGAATTTTGACTCAAGCATGCCTTCTGTTACTCGCACAACTTCAAAAACTACATCAAGTAAATTTAGCAAGACACAGAAAACTTATGTATCTGACGGTTTAGAAACTGGATCGGACTCGGATGTTGTAGAGGATGCTGGAAATTTATATGGACGCTCATATGACAAGTATTTGTCCAATCCAAGCAGCAGACTTTATGATTCTCGAGTATACGATCGCGGGACTTTCGATTATGATCAGATATCTAAAACGAGGCCATCTTATGGATGGAAGGACGGCAAATACAATGTATCTCCCTTGAAGCCAAGCATTTCTCCAATTCAATCCACAAAGGAAGATGTGAGTGGAAGGGATAGTACGAATCAGAGGGATCTTCTTGCAAACTATGAAACTCCATTTTTATCAGAGTTTACAAGGAGACTTAGTTCACAATCTTTGATAAACACGAATACACCATCAACGTTGTCCAGCTTAAAAAGTAAGCGAATCTCTTGATATGCAAGAAAGCCTAATATACTTTAATATGAGATATTTATTTTGAATCAAATGTTACATTCGTACTATAAATAATTGAAAAGTTTTATTTGTAATTTTATTTATTTAGTTTATTCAGATCAAATTATTAAAAAATATATCCATTTAATTCAAAACACGAATTTTATATTACACTTATTATTTAATTCGTGCGTTTATCTCACATAAACTTTTTATAATTTCAGATCCTACATTACGCCATACTTTGACTTCTGGTTTACCAGAAGTAAAAGAGAGAGATTCGAATGGTCACTTCTCTTCCTTAAGGAGCATGTATTCACCGTCAACTCAGCCAAGGTACATATAAATTATTTTATCTGAATTACATGTAATGTATAATGTTAACAAATATTGTTTAGCTCGAGATATACTGCATCGTCCGCTGACAGGGTTCGAGATATTTTCAGTAGAGCAACTTATAAACCGTCGACGACAAATACAGACATGGAGAATGTACGAAATAATCAGAATATCGTATCGATGGGTCTCGTGGCAGTACTTGCTCTATTCTTTGTAGTTCTTGCAATAATATATTTGGGACTTGGTGGGGAAACCGAGACGCTTCCATCGCTTTCATCGGGTAGGTATGCCAAGATATAACTAGGGAAGATTTCAGAGATCGATAAACTTTTGAGGGGAAGAGATTTCCCAGAAATATATATATATGCTTGATTGTCATAAATAACATGACACAAAGCACAATGTATATGCTCTTTTATCAATTTTGGCCTACAGAATGCAAGTTATTATATATTTATAACTATAATTATTACTAACGTTAACGATTACTAAAGTAATTGTCTCGAGCTTACTAAATTAAATATACAAGAGAATATCTTAAATTGTACTTTCTTTTTTCTATATATATATATATTTACATGTATAATAAAAATCAAATATCTCTTGAATTAATTTGGATATTTTATTTCCTCTTTTCCCGTTCTTTCAATGCATCTATATTCCAGTTTATTTCACCTATACTTGCGAATACGGGTTTTATATTATTTAATTTAGATGATAATACTATGCTTATTTGTATGTAGAGATAAAACTTAGGTGCAGCTCGGAAAAAAATATCAATCGAATTGAAATATTATTCAAGTTTTTGTAGAACAGATCAATTTTAAAGTTTAAGAATGTGAGTTATTTATCGCTATATAAAAAAATGATTAAATTGACATATGATTTTTAATTTATTGTATCTTTTGTTCAATATATTTACTTTTTAGAATTATTGAATTTTCAATCATTATTTGTAACATTTATTCTTTTTAATCTGCTACATACAACAAATATGATTTATTTTGAAAAGTTGATTTGTATACAAGGAAGAAAATAGTTTCATATGAAACTTTGACTTTTTCAAATAAAGGATTGCCATTTTCATTTTCATTATTTTTCTTTCTTATATAATTGTTTAAAAAAATGGCAGTTTTTCGTTTGAAATAAATATAATTTGAAACTGCCTCATACTTACAATTATTCCCAATTTTCTCAATATATAGATTAATGATTTATTTAGCTTTAGTATAGTTTCATATCACCTGTATTTATAGATAACAACATACCGCAATGTTTCTTCGATGGAGCTCTTGATCTTAAAGCGCCTGGAGTAAATTGTATAATGAAGGAAAACATAGAATCTGTGTTGCAATTGTTAAAACATCTGCAACCTATTCTAACGAGAAAGACAATATCTAAAATATGCGAAAATTCGAATGAGAAACCATACTTTACTAATGCGGATATCGTGGAAATGTTTACGAGCGAGAAAGTGGTGGGTTGAGAATTAGAATTAATTTCATTTAACGATTATACATCGATAATTCTTCATTTCCAGACGAGTCTTGAGGTGAAGGAGGACCTGCATAGCGCACAATTTTTAATCATTAAGAATCCGAAATGGGGTATCTCACTTATTGATGTAAATGACGATAATGGAGCAACCATGGAAATATTGGATACTTTAGTAAATATATTCATCTATTTCTCTTTTTTAGAAATGCTTGTATTATTAATACATTTGTGTTTTAATTGTTACAGGATAAATTATTTTCTGCCCGTCTAAATGGAAAAATTGGAATGGCAATTTTAAATCCTGTGCTGCCAATGCAATGCCTTATTAAGAACAAAATTTTTACCATCATTTCTTCTGCTCTTATAGTGGCAATCGGTAAAGTTCTAACAGATTGTTTATTTGAGAAAACTTCCTGAACCTTGTTCTGTGTTATAAGATCCTATGTGCATGCCGTTAATACATGATGTATATATTCATAAAATTATTATTCACTACTTTTTTATGGTGTACTGTAAGCTATACTTTAAGTAAAGTAGTTGCATTTTAAAATGATTCTCTCTGCTTTGCTCTGCTTTGCGATATAATTTTGTCTTTAATATATTGTCGTAAACTGAAATTACTTTGTAACGAGACACTTATTTTTTTATATCCTGAAGTGCAACGAGAAATACTTTCATATAGATATTGAATGTATAAAAAAAATGAAATACAAAAAATTTACAAATTCGCAAAGTAATATCTGTTTACGATATTGCAATGCATACATAGACAGAACTACATGTATCGAAAGATTTGTACTAGTACCTGTGCATCTTCAGTCTCATTAACAGGTATCGGAATTTATAAATCGTACTTTTGGTACCTAAGATACAAGAAAAATATGGAGAGAGAAGTATTTAAGCTTGTTAGCGATATTATAAGTATCGTTGAGACACATCATCAAAATGCGTCTACGCAACCCGGCGCGCAGGAAAGTTTCCTTGCTATTAATCATGTGCGAGATAATCTTATTCCACCGAAAGATCGTAAAAGAATGACTAATCTTTGGGAAAAAGCAGTCAAATTTCTAGATGAAAATGAATCCAGGTAAAACAAATCTTTTGTACATCTTTGTTTTATATCTTACTTACAGTTGTGTAATGGGATATTTTTCTTGATCTTTAGAATTCGAAGAGAGGTGCAGCAAGTAGCAGGAGAAGAGTTTCATGTCTGGCGATGGTTGCCGAATAATGCTTTGAATAAATCTCCCGTGCAAAACGCGGCCTTAGGTAAGAAGCCGAAGGTTTGGCAAGGACAAGCATTCGAAACGATGGAGGGGTCAGTTAATAGCTTGACTTGTTCGCCAACACCTTGCTTGAAAATCAGGCACATGTTTGATCCAGATATGTAAGTAATGCATGAGTGCATCTATAATCTAAAATTGGTTAATGGGTGATTTAAATCACTTTTTACTATATAGTGAAACCGAAGACGACTGGGAAACAAGAGTGCAGGATGCCATTTTAGAGAAGTGTGGAGAGGGTGTAAAGATACTTCACATTCGAGTAGACATTGGTAGCCGTGAAGGTTGCGTTTATATGAAATGTATGTCGCAGGAAGATGCTGGCAAAGCTTACAGGGCATTACATGGTTGTTGGTTCGATGGTATGTGTAACAAAAACTATAATTCTTATTCTCTAAAGTTAAACACTGGCTGTTGGCGACCGTCTCACATAAAGTTTTCACAGAATTTCGCTAATATTACTGAGAAATAATAAATGATTTATTAAGATCGTATATGTGAATACACAAAAAGAGTTTAATGCTTATTATGGTCGAAGATCTTAGATCAGGCCTGTTCAATTTGAGCTCCGGCAAAAAAATTTAATGTGAGTAAGATTGCAGAGACTGTAAAATGTTAATACGCATCTAAGTGACGCTTATCAATAGTTCATAGTTCCTAAAATCTTACTCACATTGAATTTTTATACGTCGATGGGTTTGCGATTTGGATCCAGAACTCAAATTGGACAAGCCTAATCTTTGATACTATTAGATAATAATTAGATAAATAATTTCTATGTGAAATATGTGGTCATTTAAACTGCGCGTCGAAATGATTTTTCGGACTTATAAACGCAATTAAACTACTATAGTAATATCACTAAATAAATTGATAAGCAATTCAATAATTTGATACTCAATTTAACATCTTATTAGAAAGATATTAATGTACTGAAAAACTGTAAATAAATTTATTAAATTATTAAATTGCTTATCAGTTTAATTTATGATATTACTATAATAATTTAATTGCGTTTGTAAGTTCAAAAAATCATTTCGGTTCGCAGTTCAAATGACTACATATTTAGCATATAAATTCACATAGAAATTATTTAAAAGTACCTAAAATCCAATTTCGACCGTAATAGACATTAAACTCTTAATTATTGAGACTTATGAAACATAATATTAGTGAAGAAGTCTTAAAGATATAGACCATATTCAGAACGCGCTTTTATTTCTAAAATTCTACGCGTATTGTAAATTATAGCATGTTAGCGCACTAATATCGTTGTAAGTGCATTCTGCATACGGGCCATAATATTAATATATAATTTTTTTCTTTTCAATAATATAATTCTTGTTGCTTATGCCAACACTATGCTATTTTATATTGATTTTAATGCACATACTGCAATGTACTTCAATGGACAATCTCTGAAGAAGCAATTGTTTCACACCTCGGGATGTGTTCCATTTGACACACTGGCGAATATCATTTGTCTTTGTTTAATATTTTATAAGTAGCAAGGATGAAGTGATTCCAAGAACATTAGAAGCATTAAGTGGTGAATGTATCCCAGGTGCGCGAAAGAATTGATTCTTTAGAGAAACACTTATCTTTATTTTATTTACATTTCCTTTGCAGGTAATTTAGTAACTGTGAAGTACCTGAGATTAGAGCGTTATCACGAACGATTTCCGGATGCCGCTCGCTGCGTGACGCCTCTCAAGCCAAGTAACAATCAACGATTATCCATGCAAGCGCACTACTGGCAGAGTCCGGCGGAAGCAAATTAAAAAATTCAGCAAAATAAAAACATTTTTGTTCGGACATTCTGACGAGTGTGAGCTCTCGTGCTAAAAATCACACAATTATCCTGCTGATTAGAATTTGTGGAATCTGTCTACTTTTTATTTATTCCGTAACATACCTACGTGCTGTACAGCACAAATACATATTGTAGGATTGAAGACATTTCTATTTTATAAGAGCATTTTCTTTTAAATTTACTAACTTGTATTATATTCTACTTTGTATTTTTTATGAAACAAGACGGAAGACGTACGTGTTTTTAATAGTTGAGTAATAATAATTATAATATTGACAACACAGCACACAGTTAACATTAATATATAATTAAATATGCTTTTAAAAGGCTATAAAAAATTTTTCATCTGAGTTTTATAGTATTTTCAAGTAGCAATATATATGCGTAAGCATAACGTACATTGCATTCTCTATAGGCCTATCCAAATTAATTTAGCATCTACTACACGAAGCATACATGCAGAGAAATCGATTAGTCATATTATCTATGCGGAATGCGGCAGAATACAATTTCTTATACATTTTCGCGTGATCTCTGTATGTATGTCTACACCATTATCATTAATGAAAATATTGATTCAGTTATTTAAGATTGTATTTTAACAATCCTTTTTTATAATCGCATAAGAATTATTTTTTACAATATGTATCATAAAAATGTACAGTAAAAGTAAGATTAAAGATAAGATTAAATCACTTTGTAAAAAGACATTGAGTTAAATAATAGAATGGAAACTGAATACGTTGATTATTGTTCAAAGAATAATAAAATTGCGGAAAGAATCAACGTGCATTATAAAAAGATTTAGAGTATATGTATTCACACACGCACACACATTTATTATGCTATAGTAAATTAAAGAATATACATTTATGGTAAAAATAAAATAAATTAAAAAATTATACGTTATATATATTAAATTCGACAACAATTGCAAAATTAATTGATATTGCCATCCGAGTTTCAAGATTCGCGACTGTAATGTGACATTAATTTTGCAATCTAATTATCCCGAGATTATTTCGTGAACATTTATTAATTATTTAATATATTTGACAATAATTTACTGAGGGCGGTATACTTATTTAAAAATTTTTTTTATCATTTTATTATATTTATTATCGAGCATGCTGTGATTTCGATATTTGCCGCGAGAGGGCGTAAATTCATAGTAGGCATTTTTGGACTTGTCATAATAAAATAGTGAATAATACGCAAACATAACCTGAAACCGCGTCGCGAGAAAATTTAATTTATTAGGGGTTATGCTTATCTATCGAAAGTGATTGCGCGAAGTGCGAGCTGTCAAAAGGACCAAAAATGAAGTATTCCACATCGCCGCCAACGAGTCGGTGTCACTCGCCCGTTCCGACAGAATTCTCGTCCTCGTTGCCGATGCCGATCGTTTACAGGTAACGTCGCGGATATGCATCGTCTCAGTTTTTTTTTTGTAATTTATAACTTAAATATTAACGTATCCACTTTCCGTTCCATCATTTAACTCTATTGTCTTTTCATAAAATGATTTGATCTCACATTGCATTTTAGATTTTTTATTACTATAGTTTATCACTTTGCTTCAAGGTAAAAAAGAACGTAGTAAAGTGGCTTGATTGAATGAAGTTGTTATATTGCAGACATAATTGTATGGGGGCGGCGACAAAAAGCTACAAATATCTGAGAAAATTGCTGAAGTTTGAACAGATGGATTTTGAGTTTGCTATGTGGCAGATGGTCTATCTATTTGTAGCGCCACAAAAAGTATACAGAAACTTCCAAAACAGAAAACGTAGGTTATATACTGATATATTAGATATACTACTAGCATATATTTTAGTCTTACGATTTCTCCATTGGATTTTTGCAGAAACAAAATCGCATTTTGCAAGAGACGACCCTGCATTTTTAGTATTGGTCATGGGTTGTTTCTGCATATCTACCATTGGTTTAGGATTGATGCTGAATTTAAGAATATTTCAATTCATGAAATTATTGCTTTATATGATGTTCATTGATTATCTAGCTGTTGGATTGTTAATAGCAACTATATTTTGGTAAGCTAATTGTAAAGTTATGCTGTTTTTTAAGATTACTTTTTTATGATTGTACTTTTTGTATAAAAGAGATATTAATTAATGCTCTAAAATCAACTTATCCATTTCTACCAATGTAGATTTATAACTTTAATCTTGATTTGATTTATTTTTTTCTAGTTCTAATATCTATTTTTATCAATGTAGACACAGACTTTTATAAATAGATTGCCAACTTCGCCTTCATGTTTGAAAACAGCGCTGGGCAGCGCCATATTTGAGTTCTCTCACTCACACATGTATAAATTACATGGATAAATTTACATGATACTCATAGACAGGATGTGTACATATACATATGGGACTAAAACAGACAGCTCGAAATCAGGTTTATCTCTTTCTATCAAATTAAGTCAGCAGTCTATTTATATAAGTCTGTGAATGTAGACTAATTTTAATCTCGATTCAACTTATTCTTTATCTTTAATTTTAAGAATTAGAGAAAAAAATGAAAAGTAAATTAAATTGAGATTAAAATTAATTCATATTAGTAGAAATTAAAGTTAATCAATTAAAACTAGTTCAAGTTTATCTTCAATTTTTAATTCTACATATTCATTTATAGGTTTATAACAAATCGATATCTCAGGATAGACAGAACACAAGATGTTGAATGGGGATATGCATTCGACATCCACTTAAATGCAGTGTTTCCTCCATTAGTTATACTTCACATTTTACAATTATTTCTATATAATGGTTGGATTTCACATATATTTTGTATCAAAGATCCATCATCGAATATTATTTAATGCATTTCACTTTTGCAGGTCTCATAAACAATGATACATTTTGGGGGCGATTCATTGGGAATACTTTTTGGTTTATATCTATCGGTTATTACATTTACATAACGTTTCTCGGCTATGCAAGTAAGTTAAGAACAAAGTTTGAATAACTCCATCTATCTCTTCTCCTTTTGTTTTAGATAAGTTGTTATTCTTATTTCAGGTATCGAAATACTGCATAAAACTCATTTGATATTGTCCACTCTACCTATAATGCTGCTGACATACATTACTACATTATGCGCCGGTATTAATATCAGTTATTTAGTTATAGAATTCTACCGTTATCGCGCTTTGTAAAACATTCTTATATCTGTATGAATGTCGGAATAATACTGGTTGTACAGTATAGAATTTCTTCTATTCTGGAATTGATAAAACAATGTCATCTTTCTACTGTGGAATCTCCCCTTGATTTTCGCTCTTATTTCATATTCTCCAGTTTTATTTGTTTCTTTATTCTACGATTTTGTTCTACAAATATATTTCTATCTATTTGGCAAATAGATGGAGCAACGGGGGGAGCAAAATGTCAAGAGAAGAATTTCATTATAGAGATACAGCTGTTTCCGAATAGATATTGAAGATTTTTTTAACATTATTGCTTGCATTTTAAGAATGATTTTTTTATGATATATTTATTTTTTTGTTTGTATTCCTAAGAGAACTATACCATGTTTTAAATGTAATCTGCTTAGCAGCAAGTATTTATGCGAAAATTGTATTGTGATGCTTCTTAAATTCACAAAACATCGATGATACGAGTATAGAGATGTTTTAATTTAGAGATCTGTAATAGTCTATAGATCCTATAGAGGTATTTACAATTTAATTTTATATATTTAAAATCATTTTAAACGTTTTCCCAAAATATGAACTCATTTAAATATAAAATTGGATTTTTTTTCAACAAATTTAAAACGATCTTAAAGAGATCAATCTACGAATATTGCTTTATAAATACCGCTCTAAAATTGCAACAGCCAATCACTTTCCATAGTGTAGTTGCTGGAAAAACGAGATATTAGGTCTATTCTTTTTGGCAGAACTTTTGAATCAGTTCATCTTTCTTCCTTTTCGCTCCAGAGTATCAATTATGAAACTTTATCTCTAGGAAAGTAAAAAGTGAAAATTTTAACTATTGAACTTAATGGAGAAATTTTTCACTTTCCACTTTTCATCCTAGGAAAAAAGTTTCATAATTGATATCCAGGAGGAAAGAAGAAGAAAAAACTGGTGCAAAAGTTCAGCCAAAAAGAACAAACTGCATTCGGTTTTCACGCTCACACACTATAAGCACTTATGCTTATAAGCGTTGGTTTTTGATGTTTAATTTGATTTGTCATCTTAAATAAATAAAGTCGTTTATTTTAATTAAACTTGGGCATGTAATTGATAATTGACCGTAAGTAATTCGCTTCCTATATATTAAAAATAAAAATTTACGAAATTTTAATAAATATCTGTTTAAAATAGTGACATTTGCTTATAGCGAATAAAAATTTATTCAATAAAAAGTAATACTTTGATTTAAATATTATTTCTTAAAATAAATAATTATTTACTGTAAGCAAATGTCCCATTGGTACTATTTAAACAAATTATTACAATTTTATAAATTTTTTTCAATGTAACCTTTTTTTGTCTTATAATCTCATATTTTCTTCTACCGAAGATGCATTCAAGTACTTTATCGGAAGTTAAAGATATCGTGTATACCACCTTGATCAAAAAGTTCCCGAAATTATCACCAGGTGATGCTCTGAGTCAGCTGATTTGAGCTCTGTTTTTTTGGTTAGGTTGCCACATTTATCATTGACATTTCCACCAAATTTTATCATCATAGCTTGACATTTATAAAAGTTACGCCGTCTTGAGTACATCTACCTCTGCACGTATTTTCGACTTTTTACAGTTTTAAAAATGGAGTTGAATTTGCAACAACGAGAGAATTTTTGACCAAGAACGAAACGAATACCATCCAACAGCCATCGAATTCACCTGATATGGCTCCCTGCGATTTTTTTTGATCGAGTCAAAAAACCATTTGGGAACGCGTTTTAACAGCTAAAAGGAGATAATGGAAAAATCGAAGACGGCTCTGATAGCTATACGACAATAGAGAAATGTTTCAAGAGCTAGATCAAGCGCTGGCATAAGTGCGTTGCAGTCGATGGGGAATACTTTGAAGGGGACAATATCACTTTTGATGAATAAAACTTGTATTTTGAATTTTCTGAATGAATTCCGGGAACTTTTTGATCAAGATAGTATATTCCCAATCTGTGCATTTTCTAAATTAACTAGAACTTTATCTGTTAATGCATCATCTTTGCATGAGTAAATTCTTTTTCCTATTTGTTGGTGAAAATTTAAACATTTAGTTCCTTGTTGATGAACAAAGTTCTTTTTTTATTAACACAAAATCGGGAAACGTTTGTAGACGTTTGTATATAATTATATTACGAAAGCGTTAAAATAATCATGCATCCAACATATTCGTTAAACATTTCTCTAATTATAAAGCTTTAAATACAATAGGCATAGGCACAAAGAACAGGGAACAACGAGCTGTCAGAGCTCTGGGATATAATATCGAACTTCATATCAGAGAGCTCTAATTGGAGGGCTCATTTTTCTCTGTTGCTTATGCCTATTGTGTTTAAGCCTTGACAAAACATGCATGGATCTAACCTACTATGGTTAGGATCGAACCTGCTCACGTTTTTTAGCCAATAAGCGCTTATTTGCGCTTATGCTATCCTATCTCGATGAAATAAGCATTTGTGAGTATGATATCATGGATGACATCATGAATGCATCTCTGAGGCTGTGGTCAAAGTCTCGCTATAAATACTTTGAAGCATTTGGTGGATCAATAGAAGAAAGAATTTTACAAACTGATCAGTTAAAAAACACTTTAAAACGTTTGTCATCGCGTTGAATGTACCCTGAGTGCTTACACCGCCAAAGCGAATTGACTGTGTTCTACTGTGTAAAGTACTTGTTGGAATGCAATTTAATTTCGCAGTGTAATATCAGAATGCATTTTGCAGTCTTCCATTCTATTCTTATAATTATATTAGCATATCAATAATAAATTTAAGATTTTTATTTAGATTTAAATTATAATTTTGTTCCGAATTGATGATTTTTGAAGATTTTATTGCAAAATAAGTACGGCTATCAAATAAATTTTTGAAAAGTTAGTAACATTGACATATTTTACATGCTCGTACTTAACTTTTTACTCTGTCAAGCAATGTAACACACTTTGTTATAGTGAAACACTTTGTGTAAGACACAGTGTTACACTGTGTTACCTGTGTTGGAAAACATCCAATGTAAGCAATGTTTATAAGCGCTTAAAGCGTGTAAGCGTGCAAACCGAATATAGTCATGGTATTGAAGAAATTAAGTCGATTTCTTTTCTATTGCTTCTTAGTTCATGTTTCATAATGAAACTAGCGCCATTTGCAGTGCGAGGGAGCATCGCCGAACTAATCGCTGCACTTTAAATCATAGAATTTGGTGGGAATTGATGTCAGTTTTATGCGGCTGTTTTTGTTCAGCTGTTTTTTGTACATAAATAAAATAGAAGGCAAGAATAAGTGTGCGCAATGAGCACGCAAAATTCTTCCGTGAAGCTGAAAGAGCTGCGTCTGCCGATCTCGAGAGTAAAGACAATTATGAAGAGCTCGCCTAGCGTCGATACTGTCGGTCAGGACGGTTTGTATTTGGTCACAAAAGCCACGGTAAGATTAGAGGTTAGAGAGGACTTCCTAAAGAAGATCCACGATTCATTAATTTATTAAATAAATAATGACCAATTGGCGACGCAAAGATTTCCCGAACGTTTTTAGTGACAAGATTTGCAACTAATGCTTTACTAGAGTAAAGCAGACAAAATTGTAAATTATCTTATGTCAAGTTAAACGACTTTTAATATTTATTTTTTAAATGTTACTCATAAATGCAATAAAAGCAACAGAAGGCTTTGTGAGACTCATGAGGGTGAAGAAGTTTTAAATAATGGATTAGTCATTTCCGTTGGTAAAAAAGATGAATAAAAAGCTACCATAGCCATTCATTAGAATATCTAAAAATTCTTAAGTTTAAGACAAAAATGTTTCAAACAAAAGTTGCTTAGCTATTAGTTATTATAGAGTTATTATAGAGAAAAAAAAGATTATAACTTTGGCTGACTTTAAGAAGGTGTCCTTAGGTCAAATCAAGGTTATTTAAAATTTCTTAATAAACCAACATTTTTTATTGCATATTCTTGTAATTGATTTTGAGACATTTTTAAAATGATTACAAATTCTTTTTTAATAAGAACTTTTTTGAGTAATAAGTTCTCAAAGTTTAAATACTACTGGCATTAGTGACTGTATTTCTGAATTCGATTGTTACATTTACTAACAGGGATACATTTTAGTACTTTGTCAAATAAAAAAAACTTACAATATTGACGTATAGTGCAAATGAGTTCTTTATAAGATAAATAAATGAATACAAATCTTTGCCTTTCAGCCCCCAATTTAACTCGATATAATCTAGCTTTTATTTGGCGTTTTTTAGGTGATGTCATTTCAAAACTGCTGAAGAATATTTTGAGAGAGTACAGGCATTGGAAACAACTTGCCTTTTTAACTCTATATTAAAATCAATTAGAAGTTTAAAAAGCAGCCTATAAACAGTAATATAACAACTTGAAAGAACATGCAAAGATATTTTTGTATATTACTATTCAAATAAAAATATTTCAAAAGAATATCAGCAGATGAAATATAGGTGTAACAGACAATTTTTATTATTAATTTTTTTTAATTTGCTTTCTGAAAAATAGTCTTGAGATGTAAAATGCTTTCAACAAATGCATATATATTGCGAAGTTAATTTGTCTATTTTTAAAGCAATCTCTCACTTTTTTTTTAAATTAAGCTCTTTGAGGAAATAATCAAGACATTTTTGGATTACTGTAAGTTTTACATTGATCCTATTTACGTTGTTTGCACTTTTTGTACTCAGCATCTTCGCTTTCTCTCTTTTCAATGCCAAATATCTATCTCATTTTAAGCAAAAATATTTGGGGATTTTATGCAACATGAACAGAATCATTATACACAACAAAAAGTAATAACATGTTTTTGCAATGCATTATTTACTAATTTTAATGGGCTGTTACATGTAAAGTCGCTGTCTGATTTAAGCTAATTCTACTTATGGCAACTATGCGCTGGGAAGAATCTTTGCGTCATCAATATATTTATATATTATTCACATCAACACAACAATCATATTATTCACATTAACATAACAGAATAAATAATTAATTTTTTTAAGTGAGACTAATAATTTCATTTATTTCTTGCCTTTAAAACTGTAATACGCAAAAAACTTAAACAATAACCAAATCAATCTGAATTTGCTGTAGTTTAAGTATTATCTAATGATTTCTATTGTGATTAGTTTTCGCTTACTGCTTAAGTCTTTTGTATACCATAGGCTCTATGAATTGATTACTATTAGACCTTATTAATTTAGCATTCAATACTCTGTAAAACACTTTGCATACAGGAACTCTTCATACATTACCTGACAGAGGAAGCACACATGCAAAGCAACAAGGGACCTTCACTGGATTATAAACACTTGGCAGAGGTAGTACAGACCAACGACACACTAGAATTCCTGCGAGAAATAATGCCTAGAAAGATCACAGTCCGGCAATTCAAGGAAATGATGGCGGCCAAAGAACCATCCAACAGCAGCAGTTCCTCAGAGAGCAGTTCTGATTCAGACAGCGACAGTGACTCTGACACAGACTCCTGTTCGGATAGCGATGAAACAAAGGGAGATAATGGGAACTCGTCGAGTAGTGAACAGGAGAGTGAAACCAAGGAGAACGGTGCTTGTCATTCAGACAGTGACAAAAGTGAAAACAGTGTGAAAAGTGACAGTGAAGAGAATAAGAGATGAATTCGTAGATTTCTGCTTCCAACAGACTTTGATTATTTAACAAATTTTGGTTTATTTTTTTACGAACTGTCCCAGATCAATAAGATTTATCTAGTACCAAGATCGTGCGTCTATATTGCAGAACAAATAAATGCAGCCAAATGGCACAAAATTTGTAATGGATCATGAGAATTTATCTTAGAAAAAAAATATTGTATTTTTATATACTCAGAATCGAATATGGAAGTACACTTATTAAGATCTTTTTACACATACTTCTTTTCGCATATATTTTTGTACATATATATCTCATGACATTAATTCATGTACACAATTATGTTAATCAGATCAATATTTCTTAATATTTATTTATAATCATGTTTTATCATATTTTAAAATTAAAATTGATTTTTATTTAATAATAAATCAATGATGTCATAATATTTCATTTTATTTGGTCTTTAAGAATGTTGTATTATATAATCATAGGCGAGCGATGTACATTTAACAAATTTTTGTACAATACAAAGTTAGCAAAAGTAGCTTGCGTATTGCTTTATATATTAGCATTTTAAGATTATTTTTACTATAATATATACTCATTAATGGAACGACTGAGCTGGAAAAGTTGGAACGTTAATCTTGATGTGATTTTGTCGACTTGGATGTGACATCGAAACCGTACTCATTTAACTTTAAAGCTAAAAAATAGATCTCTGCCAACGCTATGATTAGCGCGCAAATTATACCTAGGAGTAATCTAAACCCGAAATCTAAGTCCCCGACTATGAGTTCTACTCCAATGAAACCAAAAGCGAAGCCAGCTATCACAGAAAATATAAATTGCGCGACGGCGATCAGTTGTTTGTTTATCTGCTTCACTGCAAAATAAAATAATATTAGAAACCCACATTAAATTGTCTTTTATAGGCATTTTATAGATTAAGAATATTATTATATAAAAATATTTTTTTTACTTTGATACGCGACACTGTCTTCCGGTAGGAATTTTCGCGAAGAATCGATACTTTTCGTCATTGCTTGATATTCTCTATTGTTTTGTTGCGCCGCTAATTTTTGTATTCTGGCTTCCAATTCTGGATTTCGTGGCATCTCCTTTGGCGTCGGTAATATTACATCGGAATCATCGAAAAGTTCGTGCAGGTAGATTTTTTTCGTTGCAGTTTTTCTGTTCTCTTTCAGATACTTGTTCAGCCATCTGAAGTCCTCGATTTTTAATGTGGCATTTGCAATCTTCTCTTTTTTGAATTTTTTCGATTTGCTGTGCAAGGACGTGATACCATCCGGTGCACCATCTGTGTCTTTTACATCGTATAAGATGAAATCTGTCAATTTCTTAGATGGTTTTATTATTACAGTAGGATCTACAATCGACTCTAGTGGCATATCTATTAAATAAATTTAATACACTCTATCTTAAAGAAATAATTAGGTCTTTATTAAACGCTGAAATACTCTAGAAGAGGTAATGCACAGATAGACTAAAAAATAATTGTTATGGCATAATATGCAATTTCTTTTCCAAGTCAACATAGAACTCCTGTATTTCGTTTTCTTTCTCCTGGAAAGTCTGGTCCACCTTTTCACACTTATTGCTCATATCATTTATGAATTTCTCCCACTCCTTTTTCCTAAGTAATCTGTTCTCACTCAAAATGTTATCCTATAAAAAGTTTCTATATGAATTTATCATTTCTTGTGTCACGAGAGGTAAATAAAAAATACAAAAGCTGGCATACACTATCGAAATTTTCCTCCCTCTGTAAAACACGGTTGCACATACTCAGCGCGACATCGACATTTGCCTTGAGACTAGGTAAATGACAATCGCCAAGTTGCTCAGTGCGATCCAATTGACTCTCCTTCAATTCTGTTGTGTACTCTAATATTTTAAATAGACGTTCTACCTCCCTGTCAGATCTTTTTTCCTAATAACGGATGCAATCTTGTTCAGAATCATTCTGTATTGAAAACTTATTATTGTGTATATTTAAATATATATATATATATTAATATTTAAATGCTTGATATACAATAATTTCTATAATACAAACAATACTGATGTCATGATATAAATTTAAATTAATCGATATTTGCTCTGAAAATTTTCTTAATTGGTATTATTAGATCCAGTATATTTTAAATTAATATATTTTTGTTTAAAATTTATATAAGTAAATATTTTTTTTCATCTTTAAGATGAAAATTCAAGGACTAAGATGATGCGATGTAAAATTATGTAAGGTTGCGAATATAACAATTTTTTACAATGTAAACAAAAACTGAATTTGCAAATACACTGAGCCCATAAATACTGATTAAGATAAAAATAAATTTTAAAGATTTATAAATTTATATTGACAACTAAAAAAAGCTTTTTAAAAAAGAATATTAAAACGTTTTATCATGCAGACAAGAGCAATCATAATTTTCATTAGCATTTTTGTTTACAATTGAGTCTTCACAATTTGTAGGTTATGTCCACGCATTTCAATTATATCTCGACCGAATATCTCTACTTAAATTCCAATTTGTTTAATCGGCATGATGATAGTGCCGAGATAACGTTGTTGTCATGCCAAGTTCACGATCAGCAGGAGCTCACCTGAAATTCTCGCAGGAAGAACGTGACCTCCCCCTGGATGAACGGACGATGGTCGAACAATCTACCCCAGATCTCGCCCGTGTCTGCGGAAACGCGTATGATTCAATGATAGTGTGCTAATGCCTAATGTTAAGTGCGTTATGTATATCGTCCTTCAAGTATACGTGCAAGCATTTTCATGCGTTTTAGAACGATACCGTAAATGCCGCACCTTTGATGACGGACGCCATGTCGATGTCAGTAGAATAGACGACACGTGACATGTCAGACGACAATATATATACCAATATACCTGTCACGTGGCTGTACTACTAAACTGTACTAAACTGGCTTGTTTCTACCTAGGCTGCATTCGAGAATCGCGCAATCAGCGCTATTTGTGTCACCTGTCTTTGTTTTATGTCTAATAAACAATGAAGATAGAATGACACAAATAGTACTGATAGTGTCTTCCCGAATGCATCCCTAGTGTTCCTATACACTATTTCTACCAATGTGGATTAATTGGTTTAATTTATTCTTCTTTTTCTTTCTTTTCCTTGTTTTAATTAGAAAAAATGAAGAGTAAGTTAAACCGAGATTAAGGACCTCTTTCACCAACTTCTGATTAAATTAATCTACGATCAACTTGCAAAGTGCCAATAGTAATTTAATGTATCAGAATGTCTTCTTTCTCTTCCTCCTTTGTGTTTATCTCTCACATTGGCAATCGTGGTGATTGAGTTAACTCATCGATTAGCGTTAATCGGGATTGATGAAAGAGGCCCTAAAATTAATCCATAATTGGTACAAACGAGCATATGTCGGACTAGTAGAACGACTACACGTTGCGCAGACGGCGATATACCGGTCACGTGGTTGCACTACTAAACCGCGATCACGGGAAAAGAAAACAATAGAATTTCTTCTTTCAATACTGAAAAGATAAAACAGAAAAAACGCAATTATTTTATTGTTATAATTAGATAGTAACATTAATAACATTAATTTTGACAATTTCGTAATATTAATATATTAATTTTGGTAATTTAGTAATATTAATTATTTTATTATGTATTCTTTGTTATTTTTTCCTTGTACATTCTCGTTCGGAGTGTTGCAAAATATAATTTAATAATTTAATAATATAATGGGAGACTTCTCGGTTAAGTTCCAATTAATTAAATTTGATAATTAATTTACTAAGCAATATCTATTTTGTGAGTACTTATAATTATATCTTAATAATTCTAATTTTATTATTGTACATTTTAATAAATTTACTTTGATAGAATTAATATTTTGTTATTTAACACGAAAAAGATTGGATCGACTAATAGCGAGGTGGAATGTCTTTTTAAAATGTTTGAATACTTGAGTTAAAGATGAAGAGATTTTAGAAATAAGATTGTAAATGCATTTTTCTAAAAAAGAAATAGTGCAAATCTTTTTTGCAGGAAGCCGAATTTCCCATACAAAAAGTATATCGTTTTAAAACTATAAAATTTTGTATTTTTAATATTAATTCAAATATATAATATAATTTCAATTCTCTCGTAACTCTACTACATGTACAGAGAGAAAATTATTATATGCAAATAAGCGTACGTTTTCTGTTTTATGTTATTATGTAAACACTTTTCATTGATGTTGTAAATTTATATTGTATATATTTATATTTTATATTATATTATATATAT
>Ga0157364_1000934_pt1 | contig 23021 bp, 8 predicted proteins | sample AttsexASBM2_FD_111476 | JGI IMG/M metagenome (GOLD analysis project Ga0157364, IMG submission 111476) | Fungus gardens microbial communities from leaf cutter ant in Ribeirão Preto, State of São Paulo, Brazil - Atta sexdens ASBM2 | ecosystem: Host-associated > Fungi > Mycelium > Unclassified ...
GTAAGTCAAACTTTCGTAGTTGATTTTATTAATTAATTTACTTTATCGATACACAAGAAATAACGTTTTCAATCTTTACTTGAACTTTATGAGTTATATGTAATAATATGAAATTTTTAACTCGGAATAAATAATATTCTATATAATAAGTAAGAGTGAGACAACAATTAAATTAATAATTGTAATAAGAGATAATATCAAATTAACAACTTAAAGTACATAAATAAATAAAAATTTAATAATATACGTCGATTATTAAAATAAAGATAACAAATTCATCAATCAGAAACGAAAATCCTATTAAGTCCATAACAAAAAATATGGTGCTCGTTGAAATTAAATATTATAATTTAAATGGATGGTGAAAATTCGATAACCAAAAATTATTATTGATCAAAGTAGTCTAATGATTTCTTGTTAACACTTCCTGAGGATGAAGTCAAAAAATTTGCTTACATGATATTAATTTAAAAATCATAATCTCTCTCTCTCCCTCCCTTCCTCCCTCCCCCCTCCCTCCCCCTTCTTTCATATCTCCCTTCTGTCCCTCCCCCTTCCCCTTTCTCTTTCTCTCTCTATCGTTCCCCTCCTCTCTCATTCATCTCCTCTCTTCCTCTCTTTTTCTCCTTCGTTCTTTTCCTCTCTCTTTTGTCCCTCTTTCTCCCTCTAGCTATAATTTTCTCGTTGTTTTATAGCTATTAAAATACAACGTGTGCTGTTGTACGCATATGTGTATTTAAAGCCATCAATCGGTAATTGCGATGATGCTTAGTTTTATGTATTAAAATTAAAAAGACTTTATATTTTATTAGTCCATGTTCAACGATGATTTGATTTTAAATTGACACAAGTTTTCCTAAGTATAAAAATTTTATATTATAATAATTGTCAAATCTCCAAAACGTTATAAAAAGATTAGGTTATCAAAGTTTGCAGAATTTATTCAAAATCAATTTTTTTCCAGATGATGCCATTTTAAATACGATATTCATTAGATCACTTCAAGATTACTATGATTCTAAATTAACGTTTTATCAAGATTATAGTACGATTAATAGTGTATACAATTTTTTAATTCACAATTACCTTACTGTCAATTCAATATATGGGATAATTATGACGATAAGTATCGAGGAAACCGTGATGCTTCGCGCGCGATGGCTTGCCCGTTTTCGCGAAGAGACACGTTGAAATACGATTGCATTCATTAATAATTTAATTACGAATTATAAGCATAATTCAAATAAATCAAAGAAAATTAATACCTACATAAGAGCCAAATACAAGATGAACACGTGTAATAAATTTATTCAAATACAATAATATACGTTTCGCTCTTGTATTGCGGATCCTTTTCAATATTAATAAAACTTTAAATATGAAAAATTATGATCATACATTATAGAATGCATATTTAAAGGAACGGATATGTGGAACATGGAGCAATATCGTGTAAACCCTGACGAAAGAAAATAAAACAGAAAATAAAAAGCTAATATTAATAAAGCATTAATTGGAATGTAAAGGAAGTATAAGGAAGTAGTAACGGAAACGTAAACGAAGAGAAACGAAACTCGAAAATTGGAACATGGAACATAAAGGAAGCGTCAATTAAATATTCAAGAATCATAAATAAAGCACAGATAAGTTCTTCGGCAGGCACGAGCAGAATGTTCATTAAATATAAACGGAGCGTGATTAGGCAGAGAACGTAACGGAGCATCGTTGAGTTCTTAGACGAACGTGAATGAAATGTAATCCTGAGATCCTTGGTAAGCAAATGATAAGAATCGATCAATGAATATTGATCAAATGATAATATTTTAAAATATATTTCATTTATTCAATAAATATCTAAGAAAAAATAATATGCTTTTATCTAGGAGCTAAGAGCTCACTTCAAAAAAATTATTTCATTTTAACAACTTTCAAATTGAAAGTTCAAATTGAAAAATCTTTCAATGCTACGTCTTCTATCTTAATCTGTATGGTTTTTGTAAATTCGAGAAGTTAGTTCTCACTAAGTCCCTCTGGTGGCGGTGCCGCATACTACTTAACAATGCTTTGTTTATATTCGGTGTATAACTCAATGACGCTCTGTCTTAAAATAAATTTTTTTATTTCTACAAGTGTACTATCCTACAAGTGTACACGAAGTGTACTTGAATGCTTCGTGTACATTTAGGAAGTGTAGACGAAGCACTAAATAGCCAAATCTGAAGAGACAGATTTTGAGCAGAGTCTGTTCAACCAATTTCTTTGAAGAAAGATAACAAATTATACACGAAGTTTGTATCAGACAATGTCAGCAAACTGCTGTCAAAAATCTGATGACATGCTATACCAGCAAATTGATGACAGAAACTAAACGGAGTCTGCTGTATAATCTGACAGCAGATTAGGAGCAGAAACCGAACAAGATCTGTCATTTTTATACGGCTTCGCCACGAGATGAATTGCTTCTCGTAAGAAGAAACGTTCAGGAATCCTATAAGAATTTTTGGCGTATGTAAATAACGAATAAGCAAATCTCTTAGAGATTCCCAAACTTTTTTAGAATGTGTTTTCTGAATCTCCGAATATTTTTTTGATTATTTTATAACTTTCTCATGTGTATTTTGAAAGTGTGAAGTTAATCAATAATATTTTAGCAATAAAACTGTATTGATTGTTTCTAGTTTCACACCAATATATATAAATATATAATTATGTATAATTATATATAATCATTTATATATAATTATACATGTACAATTATATATGTACGCAAAATTTCTCATAAGAAACCAGAGCGATTTAAATGAAAATGACAGAAACTTGCTCGATTTCTATTGCCAATCTGTTAAGTTATATTAGTAGATGTTCGGTTTCTGTTCGCAATCTGCTATCAGATTCTGTCAGCAGGTTCTGTTTGATTTCCGTTGCTAATCTGTTTGCATAGAATGTTAATAGATTTTTGTCGGCAGAATAGGAGCAGAATGCGACATAATCAGTCTGCTAACATCTGATCAAATCTGCTATCAGTCTGTCAATATCCTGCTAACATTTTGCTATCTGGGAATGAATGAAGTGTATCAGTACGCTCCATGCACTCTTTGCAGAGTATTTAGAAAACATTAATGAAAGAAAAAAATTTTAAACATATGGGAAATGTGACAGATGTGTTTCGGACACACTTTACGGAGCGTTTGGGGAGAGCATGAATATTAAAACTATTAAGAATCAATAGAAAGTCGATGAAGTGTTTAAGAAGCATTAAAATTCTTTGTTCACACTTCTTTGACGCTTCGACAAGTTTTACATTTTCAGGGAAATTATCGTTATATAACTAGGCTTATGTCCAAACGTATTTTTATCTAATTTCCAAATGAACTAAGAGAAATTAAAAAAATTAAAATCAATGAATAATAGATGATAACTTATAAATGTTTTTTTTTATTTAAATGATAGTCATTTAGACGAATTCATGTGAAAGACATGACTAAAAGTTAAGCTGTATATAAACATTGACAACAAAGAAGGAAGCATCAAATCCTTGTAAAATCCTTGTAAATCCTTATAAATTAAAATATAAAGAATCAAGAAATTCCGTGTTATTTTTAATATCGAGTTCATGTAATTGTTTATTTAATTGTTAATTAATAAAAATCATTTCTGTAATTTTTGTACTTAAAATTTTGTTAATATTGAAAAGAATCCTCAATACAGAATCGAAACATCTATTGTATTACTTGAATAAATTTATTACATGCGTTCATTTTGACTGTTATAGATATTAATTTTCTTTTATTTATTTCGATAGAATCTGTTACTTTAATTAGTTTTACAATTCAAATATCATACTTTGGATAATTAGCACTATATTACAATAATATTCATGCATAATCTGTTTTTATTATAAAATGAATATTAATTTCATGTCAATGATGTTTGTAACAATTTTGAGGTTATAAGAGAATAAATCTTAAACATATTTTCTTGTTATTTTTCCTTATCTCTCAATGTTATCTTATACAAAATAAATAATTTTGTTATGTATTATAAGATTTATTAGTAAATATTTAATTATTTTATGCGAAATTATTGGGTATGGGAAAAAGTTTCCGCCTTTTTTAAATGAAAACGATGTGTTTATTAAAACAAATCTATATAAGTGAGTTTATTCAAAGTATGCTCCTTCGGAAGCGACAACTTTCTCCCTTTCCAGTAATAAACGGATTCCTCGAATGAAAAATCTGGTTCTTTTGAAGCGATCCATTTATCAAGCCATTTTTTGATATCTTCATAAGAATTGAATCGTTCTCCAGAAAGGGCCGATTGCATGGATCGGAACAAATAGAAATCTGAAGGAGCAATGTCGGTGAATACGGCGGGTGGGGCAGAATTTCCCATTTTACTCCTTCCAAGTATTTCTTGACCGGTTTGCGATTGTGGCCTAGCGTTATCATGTAACATAATCAGCTTGTTGTGCCTATTGTGCCATTCCGGTCGTTTTTCTTTCAAAGCTTGGTTTAAACGTATCATTGTAACCGATAACGATCGCCAGTGATGGTTTTGGACGGTTTGAGCAGCTCATAACATATAATACCTCTTTGATCTCATCAGATACACAACATAATCTTCGAAGCATGGATATTTCGTTTTGACGTTGATGGACCTGGTTCACCTGGCATCACCCATGCCTTCAAGCGTTTAGGGTTATCGTAGTAGATTCATTTTTCATCGCCAGCTACGATACGATGTAGAAAAAACCCTTCCTTTGTTGTCGTTGACGAAACATCTCGCAGATGACTAAACGTCTTTCCATGTCTCTCTCTTTCAATTTGTATGGCATCCAATTTCCTTCTTTTTGCACCATTCTCATTGCCTGTAGACGTTTTCCAACAGTGGATCTATCAACATTTAACTTTTTTGCTAACCTATCAAGCGATAAACACGAATCTTCTCGAGTAATGCTTGCAATTCTGCATCTTTCGGTGCACCTTCGCGTTCTTTGTCACGCTCGTCAAAATCACCACTGTTAAATCGCCGAAACCATTCTTTACAACTAGTTTTCGATGGAGCATCACCGTAATATCTATCTCACCGTAAATATCTACGAGCAAACGATGCGTTTCCACAGCACTTTTCTTTAAAATAAAATAATGGAGTAAAACCTCCCGCAAATGTTGCTTTTTTGGAATAAATTCCGACATCTTCAACACAAAAAAATTATTCTTTGTTACGCTTCGAACAAATGCCATCTATTGGGCTCAAAAGTTTGGACATACATCTTTCAAAAACATGTGTTGCCGTTCTATCAAATACACGAGCAATGCTACTAACGACATCTTCTGCAATGGGCGGAAACTTTTTCCCATACTATATTCCGAAGAGAAAGAAAGTTTTATTTGTGATAAGAAATAAGTATTTGTATATTTTTGCTTGCCTATATATAAAAAATAAAAAAGTATGTTAAATATTAAAAAGACATGTTAATTTTCTTTGTTCAAATATATTTTAATAATAAAAATGAATATAGTTTGCATTTTGTAATTATTAATGGTTTTTTATTCATTCCTTATAAATAGATTTGATTTATATCTCAATAATCGTTATTGTCACAATCATCTTTTAGGCCATCACATTTTATTCTGCGCGATATGGTGTAATAAATACATAATTTTTGAAGAAGGTTAGAAAATTCATTTTTATACGTAAACAAGAAATAATTTCGATTACTAATATTTTCCTATTGATAATAGAAGCTTTAAAATAATTATTCATACAAGAATTAAATACGAATAAGAAAATGATACATTGTTGAATTCCAACTTTATTTTTCATCATAATTATTCCGGTTGATTTTAATATTCCCATCATCATTGGTCAAATTAGTCATTTTAAAAGCGTCATGTTTTTCTGCTAGATCTTGTATTATTTAGTTTTATCGTCAAAGGAAGTTAATCAAAATATAATAACATACGAAATTTATATATAACAGTTTAAAAATTTATTTATAGCGTAAATCTTAAATTAAAATTAATCTTTTGAATGTCAGACTTCAAAATATAAAAGCGGTCCCAAAATATCCGAGATATTTCTGTGTATTGATTTAAATGAAAATTTATGTGGGCGTTCAAGATTGAATACAAATTTGATATTAGAACTTCATAATTCAAAACAGCAAAATGATGCAAAAATTGTAGCGTATTGATCTTATTTTGTGCATTTTTATTTAATAACGTATTCGAAATTGTTAAATATAAATTTGATTTTAATGTAATAAATAAATTTTAAGATGATAAATACAATGTGATAGAAAATTTTATAAAATTCTTAATATCAGTGTACATCATTACGTTTCGTCGTACATTTTTATGTATTATAAATTATATATCATTATGTATTATAATTTTTGAAATCGCTGCGGATTTCGAATTTAATGTTTTATAATTACATCTTTTTGATGTTTTTAATTACGTCAAATAATATTTTTAAAATGCAACCAAACATTTTATAAAATATATTGTATTTAGAATTTTAAAGGAAAATGTATAATTTAAATACTATAGAAGATTTATTTATTTATTGTATATAAAAATTTTCTAATGTTTAAAAACGCTTATAAAAATCCGTTGTATTGGATTTTTAAAAGTAAATTTTAGAAATTTTAATTTTAATTTAATTCATTTATTCCTCAAATTCCTGCGTATGCGGCTATTAAAAGAATTCAACCCATTTGTTTTATAAAATGCTGAAAGTTTTATGTTAAAGCCATTATTTTGAATTTGCAAATTTTAGTTTAGAAAATCAAAATTTTTAATTTTAAATATTCTAAATACATAAAAAATTGTAATCAATTGTATAATGATATTTTGTAATGTCTCGGTTTTTTAACATAAAATTTGTATATTAGATTTATATTTTATTATATTTATATTTTATTGATATCAAGAGTCCTTTATTATTAATAAAAAATTATATTTTCAAACAATGTTTAATACTATTTTTAAAAGAAGACGATTAATTTCATGACTATAGACATTGACATTGTATATGCTCGGAGCCTTTTTAGTCTTATGACATAATAGAGACTTAAGGAATTAAAAGAAACCTTGGTTTCCTTTAAAAAATAAAATATTAAGTAATTTATATACAATTTTATTTATAGTATTGTACACCAATTCAAATATTTATGTATTTATAATTACTTTTTTGAATATTTATAAGATATATTTAATAACAAAAACATTTTTAATTAGGGGACTTGAAGGTGCAAACAACAGCGCAATTGAAATATGTGACAGAAGAAGATTTAAGTGCGATAGGAATGAGCAAGCCAGAGATGCGTCGTCTAAAGAAATACTTTCAGAAACATTTTCCTCAAAATTATTTATCCAAATTTAAGAAAATGCTACTACCAAAACGCGAAGAGCAGCCTTCTGGTGTTGTGGGCATGTTACCAGAAGAAAGACATAACAAACCATCAGTAATACGTGTTCCAAATAAACATATGATTCCGGCTGATGCAATTATTGTAAATAAAGAACTTGGGACTGGTGAATTTGGAGTCGTACAGCAAGGAGTATGGACTAATGATGGTGAAAGGATTCAAGTGGCCATTAAATGTCTGTCACGTGAGAGGATGCAGAACAATCCCATAGAATTTTTGAAGGAGGCCGCGATAATGCACGCAATTGATCATGAGCATATTGTGAGACTATATGGCGTCGTGCTCGATACGAACTCACTGATGCTCGTTACAGAATTGGCTCCACTGCGCTCATTACTAGAATGCCTTAAGGAACCCAGTTTGCGCGCAAGTTTTCCTGTCTTATCGCTGTGTGATTTCGCTGTGCAAATTGTTGACGGAATGCAATATCTGGAAGCAAAAAGATTGATACACCGTGATCTTGCTGCCAGAAACATCCTTGTGTTTTCCAAGAATAAGGTAAAAATATCGGATTTCGGATTGTCACGTGCTTTAGGGGTGGGTAAAGATTATTATCAAACGAATTTCAATGTTAATTTGAAACTACCTATTGCGTGGTGCGCACCTGAATGCATATCATATTTGAAGTTTACGTCAGCGAGCGATGTTTGGGCATATGGAGTAACATTATATGAGATGTTTAGTTATGGATTTCAGCCTTGGGCAGCGTTGACCGGCCATCAAATTCTTGAAGCAATAGACGAACCTAATTTTCAGAGATTAGAACAACCTGAGTGCTGTCCAAAAGATTATTTTACTTTGATGCAACAATGTTGGCAACACGAACCCTCAAAGAGGCCCAAATTCTCTGAATTGATTAATGTATTACCCGATCTGAAACCTGAGCAAGTGCAAGCAGTCCAAGATAGCACCGAGCCAGGTCAGCTCGTTTATAGACAGAGTGATATAATCACAGTTTTGGACAAAGGTAGCAGCAATACTTTGTGGAAGGGCGTCTTAAATAATGGCAAAACAGGATTCTTCAATCCGGCTCACACAATCGCATATCTTGGATCCAATCTACCTAGTAATAAACTTGGCGAATTTACACGGGGAGATGGTAAAAATGTTTTCTCCTCGCAACGTAGAAAAATTCGAACAGACATGATATCTTCTCCACAAGGCGATCTCAAGCATACTGGTCACGTAGGTTTAGATGGAGCATATTTTGGTGACATTAGCTTTCTTGGAAAATATCCACATTTGCCTCGTCAAGTTGTAACGCCATACAAACCGCAGGAGGATGCAACCGATAATTTTAGTAAAATTTCAACTCAAAATGCAAGAAGCATAGACATGAATAGGGAATCGACAAGAGAAAGTAGAAGCAAACAACAAGAAACTGAAAGTAAACATGGTATATTTATCTTTTATTACAATAATCTTTTCATAAAATAGAATTATTTTATTTTATAAAATAAAATTTAGATAATTATTTAATATAGAGCAATAGAGCTTTTTCCGAATTGTAATATTTTTCTTGCAATCTTAATAAAAATTGCAATAACCTAACTTTTTTGCATGGACTTAGCTCGTTAATAATTTCGGTTCGGGAAGCAAAAAGAGGTTCAGGCTAGAGAGGAGATGCAATTCGAAAAACTCGGATTTAATTAGATTAATTACAATAAAGTTATTTTTATTTGGAGAAAATATATAATCGATATAAGCGCGATATATATGCGCGCGCGCGCGTGTATATGTGTATCTATTATGCTGGCGGAGCTCGCGGTTACAATGTGTGCGTGTATATGTTATACCGAATTTCGACACGCGGACTAACACAGCATCTTTTGGATGGCGTACCTTGCTGGTAGACGCGGGATATATGAGGTGCGGGATGTGTTAGGTGCGGGAGTCAGCTGTGTTACGCGTAGCATCACTGATTGGTTCGCAGGAGCACGGGTACATGCCAGGCGCGTTTCGCGACGCATTATTTCTAATAGGATATTTCCTCGATGCAATGAGGAACAACGCTAAATGTTTCAACGACGACTTTGAACGGGGAGATATCGATTGGTTCTCGAGTTTATGAATCTCCTATCTATGTTATGTGAAGGGATAGCGCATCGCCCATTTGTGGATGGACAAAGGCCATAATAGCGGCGATCGGCTAGTAATGATGTACATTGTTACAAAATCTTTGTTACAACTTCAACAGTGATAAGCTATTGCAGTGCCGATCAACCGAGAGCGTTCGAAAAATGTATAGTCTATCTATTCTTTTAACTATTTATTTCCAGATAAAAATGAGGAGAGCTTTCTTCAATGACCATGACCTTGACATATGTTGTCAAGATCATGATTCTGAGTGATCTTGAAAAAGTTTTAACCATCGGTCATTATTCGTTAAAATTATTTAAAAAATTAGTTTTGAAAAATATGGTTTTAGTGAAATGAATAATATTAAAAGAACAAATTCTCTTTTAAAACAAATTTTCTGTTCTAAAAACAAGAATTTTTTTTTAAAGCAGAGAATTTGTTCTTAAGAAAAGATCCTAGTCATTTCTTATGGAAATGAAGTCCCGGTCAAATTTGTTGAAATTTTGATATGATAGGATTCTCGCTCACTAATCAAAAGTTTCAATTGTCATCAGGACAAATAATTAAAAACTTTGAAGTTATGGCGGCTAAAATTGATCTTTATCATCAGGCAATATAACGTAATGTTAGTATGAAATTTAATTTAATCTATTTTTTTTAAAAGTTTTTATTTACACCTTTATTTTTATGTACTGTGACCGTACTCATGAATGACGGTACAACTTCATCACGTGCTATATTTTATTTCTTAAACAAATGAATTCCCTTCGGGATGACTCAATAACCAGACAGAATTTTCGCAAAATATCAGAGTTTTTCTCAAAACAAGTTGGATGCCAAGCACAAGAGTGTGCCGTCCTTCCGTTAATTTCCGTTTACTTTACGATAGTTGCACAATTGCAATTCGCGACGGCAACAGGGGTGGGTCATTATATGTAAATAGAAAAATTGTCGGAGGATGGGCGAGATAGGCTGCAAAAATAATATAGAAATTAACAAGAAAATAAATATTAAGGATTTTGAGACGCTGATTTACAATTGACTTTCATAAGTTAATATTGGCCTGGTCTTGGCAAAACAATAGAGTCGATATTAATAATTAGGTAATCGCATTAGATCTCGATAAATCTCTACTCTCCAAAGATCAAAGATCAGAAAAAAAAAAAGGAAAATATTTCCTATCAACTAAACGTGGAATAAAGTTTATCACTGGTACATAAAGAGCTCGCACACTGATAAAATAATTATCAAAATAGATTAGACATCGGCGCAAATCGGAACGGATCTCTAGCATGGATTTTACAGTTATTGTGATGTCACAATAAAACATTTTTTGATATACTTCATAGTTTAAAAGATATTTAAGAAAAATGATACAATCATTATTTTCGAGAAGGTGTTCACCTCTTAACTTCGAGATAAGCACAAAAAAAATATGAATCTAATATATTTTCATGCTCTACATATACCCAAAGCTCATTAAAATCGGTGAAAGTCAGTTCCGACAGTTCCCTTGTGAGTGATAAATTGTTAGTAACGGCGGAGTCGTTACTTTGAAATGACAAGTGACAAAATCCAGAAGTGTGTAGAGCTCGAAAGGAAGGAAAAAGGAGAAGGAAAGAGAAGCAATAACAAATTAAAAGAAAGGAAAGATTTTAGGAAGGGGGTAATAAGTTTCTTTCCATTTACATTGATTCTCAAATAATTCTCACTTGTGACGTCAGTTGAATTCTTTTGCATTCTAACAAGTCATTTAATTGAGTTTTTGCTTATAATCTGCACAAGATCGATTCCGTGTGCTTTAGTGAGTCTCGTAAACTCATTTTAAAAGTGAGATTTGAACCTGTGTTATCATGTGATAATTTTTTATCAAAATAAGCAAATAACGACGTCATTAATCTGAGTATGAAATACTCAGCTCACTTCAGACTCAGTTTTATTTGTGTGCAAATGGAAAGCAACTATTGTAATATGGAAACGCATGAATCTGAGAAGGATTTCATGTCATTTTGTTCAATCCATGTTGCTGCTTTTTAATATGCACCATTTTTTAAAATGATTCTTTTATTATAAGAAGCTTCGTTACCCAACATTTTTATATTATTCTAATTGAATTTGTGATTGTGGATGATTCGATGATTGGAAATGACCGAGGCTGAACCGATTTTTATTTATGTCCGCGCGATATGCGACAACTCTGGTTTTTAATTTTTTTTTTGTTTGACCCACGTATGTAACATCATTATGCTAAGATATTTTGTACATTACATTTTGTTGCGCTATCAAATCTAATTTATCTTTGTCACGATCTATGAACTTAATAAGAGTAATGGGAGACTTAGTAAGAGTAGTATAAGCCGTTTTTAAATTTAATCTCGATGCGATTGGAGACAAACGATTCAGAAATAGATGTAATATATTGTATGTTGAAATATTTATTTCTATCAATAGATTTGTGTTCATAATCCTGATTAAAGTATATATGATATTTAGTCTATTATGTATGAGAAATAAATTGCAGAAAATAACTGTTGTCTAGCAAGATAAAATAGCTTCTTCAAGATTTTTTGTTGAAAACGTGGATAAAACAGTAGTAAGATTTTGTCTACTATGTATCATTACACCTTTTTTGTGGCACGGAGAATGATGTGAAATTAAGGTATCTTCCGGAGCATGTAGGTTTGTTCATATCGATTAAAGATGATCTTTTTTGATCAATAATGATAATGTCTAAGAAATTTATTCTATCGGTTTTGTTTTCTTCGAGGATGAATTAATTGTTCATATAATAATTGTTAATTGTTCATATAATGAATTAAAGCAATTGATAATATTATTAAAAAATTCTGGAGCTGCCAACAAGATGTCATTTGTAATAAAAAGATAGTTGGCAGGGAAGTCGTTTTATTGCGATTTCTTTTAAGTCTTCGATTACGATGTTAGCAATAATTGGAGAAAGGAAGGAACTCTTTGGTGTACCGACAATTTGTTTGTAATAAACTTTGTTGAACACAAAATACGTAGATTCCAAAATGAATCAAATAGCTGTTAAAAATTCATCCTCAGTTAAGCGAGTGTTATTAGAAATGTAGCTCCAACGTTTTGTAATAACTAATTCAGTAGGAACATTAGTATGTAACAAGAGTAAAGAAGCCAATTTAGAATTCGATTCAAAACTAGTTCCATTTAATTTTTCTACTATTATAGAAACTTTTTCACTATGTACTTCAAGTATGCTGTTATTTATGTTCTTGTGTAAGTATTATAAAACGCGAAATTAGTGGGCTGTTAATTCAAAGAAACAATTATTCTTAATGGTGCTCCAGGTACTTTTGACATGCCGTAGACTGTGAGTAGGTTACCATTGATATTTAATAACTTTTTATAAGTATAATTATTAGAGTCCGGATTAAAGTTCTAAAATTGCATCAACTTAGCTCTTCACATCACATCACAGCCGGGCTCATTCGCCACAGTTTCGGGTGAGTGGCAGTGGGGAGAATCATGAAGAACGCATTACAGTTGACTTGGTCGATGGGCGAATAATCTGGACTTTAGTAATCATCGATATCATTCTCAAGATGTTCTTCAAAACGTCCTTGGACATCTGTGTTATATCTGAATTATTACATGTAGTAACTTCATAAAATCTGGAGACTGGTAGTGTTTCGGCGCTAAGCTACGCGCACAACATTTACGCGGCATCTAACGTCAGTAATTATAATATCGTAGTTATAACATTGAATATAAATGTAGTAATAAATTATAAACGTAGTAATGGATCGTTCTTCGATTTCCTGTATTGGCCATCATCAAGAAATTTTGTCTCTTAGGCTGACCACACACTTTAAGTAAAATTGTACAAGTGGCTTGCACAAGTATTGTATTTTGATAAGTTTACTTGAACATGTGTGGCCGGTCTTACAAAAAAATTCTAAACAGTGAGCGTGCACGCTTGTATGCATGTAAGTGTGTGTACATAAAAATAAAAGTGAATAAAAATTCTTAAGGGGATGCTGGAGTGATAGCCGAACTTAATCGATAGCATAGATTTTTTGAATAAAAAAGTCAATAATAGACATCTTTAATTCATTTCTTACATTAACCTTCTGTCTCGTTTAAATGCATACATCTTATCCAATATATTGTAACGCCATCTCCTGCAAGATCGAATACTGCTAAACACAATTACTGCTTTGTTTACCATTCCGAGTTTTTGCTCAGCATTTGTATACACGTAATTTGTAGATAATATAAATTTTTTTTTAATCTTATTGTTAGTTTTACAAACTCAGTATTGTTTGTGCATGTAAAACGTTGGGTGTTGAACTGTCGTTTTATCTATACGAGCTATAAAACTTTTGAATTAAGAATTAAACATCTATGTCATAAACAACTCTACGTGTTGAAAAAATGTAAGTTTTTAACTTTTTTCGATTTTAGTATAAAATCCACTGTAGCTACTCCCAATTTTGTGTAAGCTACTTTAATTCTGTAAAAGGATTTTTTATTTCAATTCAGTAAATTTGAAGATTTATCGATCTGCAGTGTCCCGACAATTTGATTACTCCAGCGTCTCTCTCTCTCTCTCTCTCTCTCTCTCTCTCTCCTTAAAGGATAAAACACATTAAATTAAAACACATTAAATCTCTCGTGACACACGTCATGCCGCCTGATAATGGAATTAATTTTGAATGTTTGAGCCGTTGTAATTTTAAAACTTTTGATTGCTTGGCCTGGTGACCATTGAGATTTTTGAGCCTCAATGAGCCAAAATCTACATCATATCAATATTCCATCATCAATTTGACAGGAAGCTCATTTTCATAAAAAATGTTTTAGGATCTTTTATGACTTTGTAACAATTTTTCATTCGAAGTGAGATCCATTCTATTTTCCACCTAGGAGTAGACTCCTCGCTTTGCGTGGAAAATCGGACGTCCGTAGGCAGGAGAGAGTAGAGTGGAGGATCTCATTTGGAAAGTCTTCACAGTCTTCTAAACAGAGAAGGAGATAGCGGGATTCTTATTGTTTATAGCAGAAATAAGAATTGTGTTTTAAACTTCTTTTCTTAATAACTTTTGTTAATAATTTTTTTTAACGAGTAACGATGATTAAAACTTTCTTAAGGTTACTCAAAGTTATGACAATATATGTCCAGATCATTAGAGGAGATTCCCCTTATTTTCAGTTTTATCATGAATAATTACAAAAAAGGTAGGTTACATATTTTTCGACTTCCCATGATTAATTATCATTAGAATCGCAACAAAGAAATCTTTTTATCAAGAGATTGCAAGAAAAAAAACTTAACAAATTTTGAAGAGACCTTATTATAAATAATTACGAAAGAAGAACGAGTAAATGTCGTCAATTTTTGCCCCCAACCACAAAGTAAAATGTGTATGTTTTTTCATAGTTTTTGAGTAGTAGAATTACGTAGAGCAATCAGTTTTCCATAAACATGAAGGGAATGTATGTATATAAAAATGTGAATGGTAATCGGATCTAAGAGCTTCGAGTTTAAGAAGACGGGAAGATGCAAAACGCGTGTATCTGATTCTCGTCTTACATCCTTCGAATGTTCGCATTATCTCCTTTTCTATTTCAATTTTATTATTACAACAAAATGTAATTTGATGGTTTTTGAAAGTTTAAACATTAAAAACGATTATTATACGTCTCATTTTTATGGCAAAAATTGTATGCTTATTTACTTACTTTCACATTTTCACACATGTTTCTTTCATGTTTATGGAAAACTAATTGTTTTATGTAATTCTCCAAAAATTATAAAACATATATACACGTTTCGCTTCCCGATTGAAAGCAAAAATCAATGATTTTTACCAATCTACTTTTTATATTGATTTTATATTGATTGCATATACAGGATGTCTGGAATCATAACAACAATTAAAAGTAGATTCTTGAAGTCATTTTGAGATGAAAATTCGAATACAAAATAAGGCTACAACAATTTTTAAATTATAAGCATTTAAAGTTAGCGAATCGCCTAAAGTTCGCACGTTTATTTTGATATTAGAATTTTCATTTAAAATGGTCTCAAGACTTTACTCTTAATCGTTGTTACGGTCTTTATCGGATATTCTGTGTGTACGTACAGATTTATTTATAAAAGTAGTATGATTAATTTTATTAAACAGACATAATTTATATGAATGAGGAAATGATTTTAAAATAAAAAACAGAATATTAGTCAAATATTAGTTATATTTAATTTTAATAATTAATTTTGTATTACTTTGAAAATATAATATTATATTATATGTTTATTTAGAGAGCCTATGGTCTGATATGAATTCGGAGATATGCCACGCTACCGGCAACAACGCAAACAAGCAAGCTATGACATCTAATATAGGTAGTAATGCTGATACTCTTGGAGCTGACCATGAATACCACGAAATCAGTGATGAAGAAAATCAAGATAGTCCGTTAAAATTTGATAAGACATTAAATTTTGATTTTGGTCCAAGTCTTTTGGCAGAAATGGATCAAATGTTCAGATCATTAGGTAAAGACAAGAATGAAAGATATTCTGTATATATCGGATGTTTTTCAATGAAGGAATTTTTTCAAACTTCTTTAAAGTTAATTAAACCTGTTTCAGCCTCTAATTAAAGAGATAAAATGAAGTTAATTATGAACATTGTTTTTATTTTATATCTTTGAATTAGCTTTTCAGAAAAGTAAAATTTTGATTTTTATGATTAAAGGACGCATAAAAATGAAAGGGAAGACATTCAATTTTATATAAAAAACAAAAAAAATATTATTCTTTAATTTATACGTAGAGTTATCATTTGATAATATTTGCCAAATACAAAAAGTTCATAGTTTATATATAATTATATAAAATAAAATAACCGCCCTCTTAAAATACTAATAGGTTTGTTTTCTGTTCCTGCACGAGGATTGCACTAGAACTAAACTAAACTATAGTGCAATCCAGAACTGACGAGTGTAAGCGTGCAAACAAGGAATAAAAAAACGTTCTAGTGCAAAATAAAAATGCGTCTTAAATTGTTTATATGGAAATATTAGATTCTTGTAATGAAGATGAAGTATTAATGCGATTTCATTGTTAAAAATATTCTTCATTGAGATAATGATAGTACAAAATATTTTTCTATGTAGACCTACTATCATTTATATATTTTTATCGTTTTATTTTGTAAACATTCGCATTATTTGTATAAGATCTGTTTTCTGTGGCTGAACTAGTGTATACTAAGACACTAGAAATGTAGGTATTCTCATTCGCCATTTTGATTCTACTTGATTGATTGGTTATAGTTTGTACAACATCTGTTTTCTGTGGCTGAACTAGTGTATACTAAGACACTAGAAATGTAGGTATTGTCATTCGCCATTTTGGTTCTACTTGATTTCTACTTGATTGATTGGTTATAGTACGATAGTGACAAAGGTAAATATTAAGAAGATTCCGCTTATCTCAAAAACACAAATCGATGCGTTTTTGCGTAAAAATAAAGATTTGACAAGAAAAAGTGTCACTCTGCTCCGCGAGATATTAATCCTCAAAATTGACGACTATTCCGGTTAGGAAATCTGTCATAACAATGGTTCATTGCTTTAAACAAATTTACTGCTTTCAAAATACAAATTCATTACTTTAACAAGGAGTTTATGTTTTTAAAGCATACCCAATGGAGAAAAAAATATTTGAAAAAACGTTTTTTATTAATTAATTGTAATTTTTTAATTATATTTTTATCTTTTTTACTTATCGAGTTTGGAACTTGGACCTTATGATTATGAGTCTGATACCTTATCCATTATGCTACTTACAATTGTCGATGTATACAGTTCTAATTGTCCATATGATACACTTAACGCAATTATATTGGGTTAATTTCTTTTCCGTTATTATTTTTTTATTCCAACCCGTTTTTTATTAATTTGAATTTTAGAAAACAAAATTTTTTTAACATTTATAATAAACGTCAGATAAACGTTAAATAAATGTTTCTTTAATCATATTTTAAGTAAATAAATAACGTAAAACAAACATTTAATAAATGTTAAATAAACGTTAAAAAATCTTATTTTGAAAACGTATCAATCAAAACGTAAAATTTATTACGAAACGTTTAGAAAACATTTAATAAACGTTAAATAAATGTTATTTTGAAAATAAGTCATGAAAATTAATGAAAAATAAACTCAATAAATATAACAGCAAAATATAAATGGGAGTTAGAAATCAATGCTGGATGTTATATTGCGCAATGCTAATTATTAATTATAAATATATAAATTTAATTTATTGTTTTTGGTGCTCACTTTTTGAGTCATTGGTAATAAAAAAATTACGCACTATAAAATCGAACTGCGTCTCGCACAATCGTAATTCCGATCTCCAATAACGCAGTGAAAATGTGGTGAGAGATAACCATCTTCGTAGTTTAATGTTGTGCCAATCAGTTGCTTAGCTGAGTGGAGCAGATAGTGAACTTAAGTTAATAATTGCAACAAGATATTTTTGAATAGATAATAATTTACGTAATTAATGTATTCTGGCCAGCATGCATTAATTGTGGATCCAAGCATCGTCAATCCATTACAATAAATTTAAAAATCACAATGTCAAAGTTAGATTGAAAAATAATTTAAGTAACATAAAAGAGAGTCATGTTCATTCTGATGTTAGTCACATCTTGCCGACTAAGTCGGCAATAATAGATGATAATGGCGAACCTATCGGAGTATCAAAGGTTTATGTTTATAAATTTGATTATCGAAAGTAAAATAAATAGAATCCAAAATTAAATGCATCGTCTTCAAGAATTCATTTTTCGATATCTTACAATTTTTTTCAATGTAACTCCATCTATTAGAAAGAGCATCCCTCACTAAGTTCATAGGGATATTTGTAAATAAAGATACTATATCTAGTGACACCAAGCTAAAATCTGATTTAATTTGAATATTATTCAATTTTTTGATCAAGTCAATTGTTATTCACATTGGTTTGGAGCTTTTGATACTATCAATAATCAAACCATGTACAAACGTAGCCAAATTATACAAGGTACTGTCTACTGCCAAGATAATAATAATTCTAAATGGACAATTTGGCTTGGGAATCTTTAAAGAAGCTCTGGGTAAATTGCCACATAGTAAAGTTTTTTATATGTGTGACCAGAGATAAATTCGGATTTTTTTCCATCCTGATGAGAAATTCCTCAAACTACTTGATTTTATTACTAGGATCTTTTTGAATATATCTTCTCATCCATTAGCATAACATTTTTCAGTGTAAAAGTTTTTTTATAGTGCTATCGTTATGTTGCCTTTGTCAGCCTTTGTAAAATAATATTTCAGTTCTTTTTGAGAAATTGTTTCGTACATTGTATTAATTTAGTTAACCTGTGATGTATCGAATTATTTTTAGATTTGAAAGACAGTAAGTTTCTGATGATTTTTAACGAATGATTTTTCACATTATAATGCACAGAACTCTATAATTTCCTAATATTATTTTCTATATTCTTCATAAATTCCATGACACTTTCTTCGCGCGACACATCTCTTTTTGTATTCAACGAGTATTATGTGATTAATATCAGAACATGACTCTCTTTTATGTTAAATTATTTTTCAATCTGACTTTGACATCATGATTAAATTTGTTATAATGGATTGATGATGTTTGGATTGATGATGCTCCGCATGCGATCGTTGTTGGAGATGAGGTAAGTTTCTGACTAGCATACATTAATATACGCAAATTAATATCTATCTATTCAAAAATATCTTGTTGTAATTATTAGCTTGAGTTCCATTATCTGTTCCACTCAGTTAAGCAACTGGTTAGCACAACATTAGACTATATTGAAGATGGTTATCTCACCACATTTCCACTGTGGCTGCATTATTGGAGGTAACTACGATTGTGCGAGACGCAATTCGACAGATTTATTTTATAGTGATAAGCGGTAATTTTTTGTCGCTCAAATAGTGAGCTAAACAAAATTGAATTTGAGACATATTAATAGATATTAGTTAGCATTGCGCAATATAATATTCAACGCTGACTCCTAACGCCCATTTGTATTTCGTCATTATTTTTTATTGTATTAATTTAAGGAGTCTATAAATTTTGTATATTTCTTTACTTGTTATTAGTAAGATCACATTATGACGATTGTGTCCAACCTTAACGAAAAATGGTATATCAAATCGACAGATTTGCAATAGAATACAAATAAAATATTTTATTAGTTTGACAAAGAACTTTATCTTAAGGTAATTTAAGATACACGGTAATTTAAATCATTTATATGTAACATTGAGTCGGAAAAACATGGGATGACTTATTCCGTTATTGAATTAAAATTTTATTGTATGTGAACATATTTTATTGTATGTGACAAAATTAATTAAATATTAATTACTAGTCTATTAAAGTTATTAAGAAAAATATTAAGAAGGGCTTACATAGCGAGTATGATGTTAACAATTCAAGTGCTCGACGGATAATGAGACGTTAAAACAAAGTCACAATTGAAAAACAAAGTACGCAATCGAAAACAAAGATCGACAATATAAAATTAAGGTTGAATTTTTATGTAATAAGAAGGAAGAAGTACTATATCTTTTTAATAAATTCTCATATAGCGAATCAAGAGATAAAGTGTTATTTCGTAAATTTATATCATATTTTTGTTTCTTTATAAATCATTTCTGACAATAGTCTTTTATTTAAGATTTTTTCTTTGTCCAATATTTTAATGTTGTCCTAATCAAAATCATGGGATGTTTCTATTCTATGTTCCGTAACAATAAAAGTCTGAGTCGTATTTCTGTTAATATAATGTCTATTCCGACATCATTTTTAGACATCTATCAGTCGACATATAAGGCATCACAGTCTCTGCAGTCTATTCTATAAACTACATTAGATGATGCAGGCAGCAGATCCTTCAGAACTTTAATGAATTTATTTAGTTTGTTGATACCTGTATACGCCCACACCGGGGATCTTGTTAATAAAGTTTTTAATTTTTTGAAATGAACGGAATAAAAGATATCATAAAAAACTTATCCCTCCGTTCGTTTACATGAAGAAACTTACATAAAGAAATTTACATAAAGAAACAAAAATATGATATACATATATTTACAAAATGACTTTATCTTTTGACCCGTTATATGAGAATTTATTTAAAAAGATGTAATGCTTCTTCCTTCTTATTACATGAAAATTCAACCTTAATTTTATTATCGTCAATCTTTATTTTCGATTGCACTTTGTTTTTCAAATGTGACTTTATATGTTTTAACATCTCATTATTTATTTGTTGAATGTTTGAATGTTTGAATTGTTAACATCGTTTTTCACATTCGCTATGTAAGTTTTAATTCTTTTTAATAGTTTTTCTTAATAATTTTAATAGTGACTAGTAATTAATATTTAATTAATTTTATTCATATACAGTAAAATTTTAATTCAATAACGGAATAGGTTGATAATTCCATATTTTTTCGATTCAATGTTACATATAAGTGATTTAAGTTACTTTAAGACAGGACTCTATTAAAATGATAAAATATTTTATTTGTATTCTATAGCAAATCTGTCAATTTGATGTACAACTTTCTGTTAAGATTGGACACAGTCATCATAATGCGATCTTACTAATAAGTAATTGCTTTTGCTCAATTTATATACTGAAGAGGAAAAACGAGAATCAAAACGTATCACAATTGCTTGATAAAATTTTATATCATACACTAATACCTTGTGTTGGCTCATATTGGCATTATTAAATATCATTAGATTTAATCTCTTGAGTCTATTATTATTTTTATATAAAAAAATGTTTCAAATGAAAGTGGAACGGTTTCGAAAGGGATGTATTTTGGTCACATTGTTTTTTTCTAGATGAAGGCACCAAAAAGATGCGAAGGTAACCTTCACTTTTTTAAATGGAATTGTATGATTTTTACACAATATGGTTCTCTAATTATTTTGCATTTAAACATATTAAAGTAGTAATATAAAAAAATAGTTAACGAGATATTTTATATTTTATTCTAGCATATGGAGTATTCTAGTCAGCTATCCATTTTGCGAAGGATTTTGTTTATATTGCTTGAGCTTGAACAGTTTGATGAATAAAGGCTGCCGAATAATAAACCCATAGGCTAACTGATTGCTGAACTGTCATCAATTTTTCGGCTTTTTCGCCGCAGCGTTTTTCATTTGTCGTGTTAGTGAGCATGAAAGCAAATTTGAAAATGAAATATTGACATTTTCTTATAGAAAATTTAACGCTTTTTCACGAAAATATTCTTTTTTCGATTAGACCATTTTCGACGATGTTTGTCCGTTTTTAAATTTTTTAAATGGCTGCGATTAAAAGATCAGTCTCAATTTTCTTTTAATATAACTCAAAATGTAGCCTCGGGTCTCTATTTTGTTACTCTAAAAGATATATATCATAATGAGATACGCATTCATTTGGGAGTAAGAGCTCGGAAAGTGAGGAAATGTTGCTTCGTCATTCTGCCGATGCGCCATCACGTTCAGCCCAGTCGTCCGGTATAGATCGCTGTTAGGCCCTAATGATATTCTATACATGAGTTTAAAAACAATTGCTATCTGTGTTTAATAGAGTTTAAGAGGATTTGAGACTGTCTTTAAGGAATACCTTAATGTCTGCATTACAATTTTTTTTATTTTTTTATTTTTTACTTTTTATTCTTTTTGTTATTTTTAACAAATTTTTATTTTTTTCCTATTTTTGTTATTTTTTGTTTTTATTTTTATTTTTTATTCTTTATTTCTATTTTCTGGAATATTTTCATATTGGGTGTGGGAAAAAGTGGCGTTTTTCCTGCTAGGCATTAAATACTCAGCAATCGGCAACTACTAATCGCATCGACAACACTAGACGTGCGTTTAAAAAGTGACATTTTAATCTTTGTTTTGAGCCAAAAAAGATTGAAATCGGTGAAGTGGATCAAAAGTTATTTTATTTTGAAAATGGAAATAAATAAGGAAAAAAATTCGCTATATTTTACAGTATCACTACGATAAAGGCAAGAATGCTGCACAGGCTTGTGAAAAAATTTGCGCTATTTACGGTGAAGATACTCTATCAAAATCAGCAGCACGGAAATGATTCATTCGCTTTCGTGCTGGAAATTTCGATGTGAAAGATGAACCTCGCTCCGGTCGACTAATCACTGAAAAGTCCGATGAAATCATAGTAAAAATCGAGCGTGATAAGCATGTGAGCACTGTGGAGATTGCCAAGGAACTAGGCATCGACTACAGTTTTAAATCATTTACACAAAGCTGGATACAAAAACAAGCTCGATGTTTGGATTCCTCACGAGTTGAGTGTTAGGAACATGATGGACTGAATTAACATTTGTGATACGCTACTGAAACGGAATGAAATTGAGCCATTTCTGAAGAGAATGATAACTGGTGATGAAAAATGGATCA
>Ga0157364_1000935_pt1 | contig 23019 bp, 12 predicted proteins | sample AttsexASBM2_FD_111476 | JGI IMG/M metagenome (GOLD analysis project Ga0157364, IMG submission 111476) | Fungus gardens microbial communities from leaf cutter ant in Ribeirão Preto, State of São Paulo, Brazil - Atta sexdens ASBM2 | ecosystem: Host-associated > Fungi > Mycelium > Unclassified ...
CAGAATTTGACAAATTTGAAACGGGTTAATTCTGCGCGAAATAAACTTTAAATAAGTCAACATTCGACGTACTGTTCCATCAAGTAGCTTTTTCTTTATAGCGGAAACATGAAAAGTGAAATTTTTTTGTACGTATACGTGTATATGTATATATGAGAAGCAGACTTTCAAAATGCGTTTTGTCTAAAATTTGTAATTTTCAGAAAACAAGAAAAAAGAAATTCCGCACACAAGAAAATTATGCACTTTACAGAAAATAACAATATGTCAATTAATAGGAAATATTAAACAAAATTAAACAAAAATTGTTAAACAATCACTAAAAGAGTTAAACAAATGCATTTTATTTGTCTCTAGTTAAAAAACATAATGCACTTCGAAATGTTTATATTGTTTCAGCATATAAATTAACGATAAAAAATGCTTTCTGAACATCTCAGAATAGTTTATAATAATATATGAATCTTTCAATACCGAACACTACGTCATCTCTAAAAAAAAAATGAAATTTTTGATAAAATGCTATATATATATACACAAATTTGCGTTGTATTTAAGAATTATGCTGATGCAACTATGATGATTGCATTTTTAACGTGCGGTCGAGGGTAATTTTTATATTTAAGATCTTTTCCCGCTCTCTTTTTTCTTCGTGTTACAATTCAGAGAAAATAAGATCGCGAGTAATGATTCGGAATAAGTTCCATCTTGTTCCGTGAAAACATTTTTTCGCAACTCATCGTTTGTTCCCTCCGTTATTCCGACTCTGATGGAAATGTTCTTTAACGAACGTCCATCGCGCGATATGGATTCGCTATTATTTCCATGTCCTTTCTAAAGTTCCCGACAAAAAAACCGAAATGAAAATGTCGACGATATTATCCTGCAAAAATTCTAGCTAACCCTTCATTATCGTTCGTATTTATTTTACGGCAGACAGGAAATACAGGGAAGCTCATGTAATAGCGAAGTAAATTTCTATCTCGAGTTATCTCTTCGAAATAAATTATTATTCTAAGAGTTCACAGAGAGATCCACCATTATATAAAAACACATATAAAAAAATACTGTTGAAAAGTAGCAATAATATATACCTTCTTTAGAAATGTTTCAATCAAGCTTAACAGTATTTTTGATTGTGTTCTTGTGCTGACATATTGTATGACGTATAGGTAATGCGATATCCATGCTCGCATGAATTCATCATCCCATTTGTTTGTTCCGAATATTCGATTCTATTCCGTCCGTTTATGTAGACGTGGAATATTATACCGTGCACATGACAGGTGTACATCACGCATAAACGTTATGGAAGAGACTCTCTTCGCTCTCCTGTATGAATCTTTACGGAGGCGACCAGACTCCAATGCACAATTCCACTTGTTGTAAACGGTGGCAGTCCAACGGTAGTGGGTCGTGTCTCGAGGAGTGCAAATTTACAGATCGATATCATGACACGTGTTAACTTTCTCTTACTAATATTATTCTTGCTAAACTATTAATATTATTCCAGTATCCTCTGCTCCGTCTATTTTCATAGCTATTTTGCTATTTAAATTTTGATATCTATGGAAGAAAGAAATCAATGTTTTAAATCTTGATTATACACTATATTGAAAGAAAAGATTGGCAACAAATTAGATGATAAAATATGGCATAGTATTTTTAATTGGCTGCAATTTTTGGTTGTGTTAGCCTATCCACAATGTCAATACAGACTAACGTAACCAAAAATTGATTGCTGCAACCAATTAAAAATGCCATGCTATGCCATATTCAGCTAATCTAGAATTTAAAAAAAAAATATTTCTTTCGAAAGTCTATTTAGTAGTATGCATGTTGCATAAAGACAATGATTTCACGGCAATAAATTAAACCATATGCGGCTTGGAAATTGTAATAGCGCAAGCCGCATTTATGTTTGTGATTGGGGTGCGCAACCCTCATGAAATAACCCCCGCGTTTCAGATGTTTATTTGTATAATGATTGGTCCATACGGGCTGTTCACCCATTGTACGCCTTAGACCTCGATATGATTTATCTTGAATTACGTGTTCAAGTCGCATAAATTTTTCTCTTGCCTAGTAACGATTGTGCAACGCCTAACAGCTAAGTGGGTAGGGATAGATACTGGAGATCGATGAGTAAACTCTTAACTCTATAGTGTAAAGGTACGAACAATTTCATAATCGCGAACAAAATATTTCATCATCTTTGAAAAGAATTTATATTACATATTTATGTAAGATATTTCAAAATTAAATTTCTTCCCGTCACAACGAGTATCATAAAAGAAAGTTTCAAATGTAAATATTCGCTATATTGTCGCTCATTACGAAAGATATACCTTTCTTAGCCGTTTACTCCTTCAGCAAGAATATTTATCGAGTGAAAATTAAAGTACATACATTCAAATCATTTCATTCATTTTGTATCTATACGTGTGTATGCAAATAGAAAATTCTAATATATACGTTGAAAGTTGGTTTTTTTACTTAACAACATTTTCACGAAGAAAATCTCTCGATGCAAGAAAATTAATGTACAAAAGTATGAGTATATTATCATATAAAAATATATACAAAATTTTTGACAGCATAACGTTTTTATTCCCACGAAAAGTCATCGAAAAATTAACGCGTGCGATCGACTCCCAGAAAGATTTGAATTCAAAGATAGTAATCGTGGAATTTATGCGCGCGACCCGTGCTCGGAATTCCATAAAGAGCAACGAGTATGTACCGAAGCTAATTCCGTTGCAGCACCATTACACTCTTCGTGCTTTTTCACGAACACGGCACGAATGTAATCGCGCGCACACTACTACGCGACTTAGCCTTAATTAGCTTAGTTCAGCTTAATGCACCGAGATGCCTGTGCCTTTGTCTCTCATATGCAGACACACGTACACATGTATCTGTTCCCTAATGCGTGTACATACATCTACCGTTGCATAGTAGTGGCGTAATATGCTGCATGTCGGCCGACGTGCTGAATGTCGAACACTTTCTCCGACGTGGCGGTATCGGTAATGCTTCGATTTATTGGTCGACACTTAGCCTCGTTGCTCCAGATTCCGCGGTCGGATCGGATCGGACCGATACGAATTAGTTTCGCGCAGTAATCGCTCATACATATGCGAGAAAAAGAGAAAAGGCGCCTGATCGAGGATTATTTCGCTCTTTAATCGAGCTGTCGATCGGTTAAACCGTCGATCGTGCTCCGCTCTCGACGAATGAAGTCACGAAGAAATTCTTCGTTGGATTCGATAAATACATCGGCGATTGGTGTTGTCGACGATGTCGGATTACATGGGAGAAATTAAACCAACAAACCGCTCGCGATAAATCATTTCGAAAAGCAATTAGCGGTGGATCTGTTATTAGGTGCTCGAGCGATCCTATACCAGATGCTCAAAGCATACATGTCCCGACGCACGTTTGTTCCGTTGAAATGCAATTCAACGAACAACGATTTTGCTGTCGTAAAAGACATCTAAAAGCATGACGCAGAAATCCAACTGACGGATTTCCGCTCTTTAATATGCGATACGTCGACCGATGGAATAAAGTCATCTATTTCTGACGTAATTGCCAACATGATAAAGTCTTGTTATATAAGTATATAAAAGAATATGTCAATATCTCTAGTTTGACATTTCTGCTTTAAATGAACAAATGTGGAATAATGCTGAAGCATTCATAGCATTATTAAAACTTATAGCACACAATTCATAGCATTATTGATAATAAGGCACTGTAAAAAATAAAATGTTACTTTTAACTTAAAGACGTATTTGTATATATTTGTGTTAATTTGAACATTTTTGCATGTCTTAGAAAGTCCACTATACGCTACTATATTTAAGTTAAAATTAACATTTTATTTTTTACAATGTAAGTGAATTGATCAATTACAGTAGAGAACGTAAAGCAATAATGTAAGCAATAGAACAAATAAAAAATATTGATCTGCTTACTGCTTACGTTTCACTGTTTATATTTTTTGTGTGCTAAATTTTAGTAGTGCTGTGAATATCTTCAGTATATTATTTTTTCAATTTTAATTAAAAAACGGCATTATTAGGAACTTCTTTTTGATCAGAAAAGATGCAAAATGCGAAATGTACTCGATTAATTTGAAAATCCACTGATCTTCAGGAAACTTTAACAAACAAATAAAATTTTCTCAAGACAGCGTACGGCCAGCATGCACGATCGCGTTCCATAATCATTGTAGGTTATCTCCCGGCGTTACGCAACCACTCGTTGACTTCGGCGTATGTAAAATGGATGCATTAACCGGTATGAAGTGCACGTGCGAATACGGTCCCGCGAGTCCGGCACCGCTGACAGAAACGTTAAATTGGCTCGTGTCCCGTGTGTTCTCTCGGACATTTATGACTTTGCGCCGACCGACGAGAGAGGAACCGGTTGCTTCCGCAAATGATTTTTCGAGCTACGTTTACGATGAAATAATGCGAGTCATTTTGCGGGCTGCAGGCAATCGCGCTCGAGTAGCGACGCTAAAGACATACCGAAACGAAACCCGCAGGAATCTCCATCGACCTTGCTGATTACGTTACGGCGAACCTTTCTTCTTTCATACGAGACGCTTAAAGTGGACAAGTACATAATTGCCCTGATTTGATATGACAAGTACATCTATTGAAGTAGTTGAAGTTGGGATTATTACTCCTAGTACCAGCGCGCAAAGTCGAGATCCCTCTTATTTAATAACGTTGAGTACACTTGCGCAAATTAAATCGATAATCGTGTCAGTATGTGTGTCTAAGAGATTCTAATATAATATTCTAATATAATATATTTTTAGACAAAGTAATTTTTTGTCGCTGTCGTCGATAGAACAAAAGGGAAAGATCGGACATCCGCGGTCAGGGACAAATACGTGCCAGTGTGGACGCGAATAATCCCGAAGGTCTTGCAGCACCGTCGAACATCAAACGACTGACTCGGTGATTTGTTTTCGGTGTAAAATTCGCGATTCTCCTCGCGTTCGCATTGCGACGTACGTAGCCGTGTACCAAGCGGACGTGTCCACGGATTGAAAAGGATGTACACCACGAAACAATGTGACCCGTGTCCTCAGGGTGGCCATTTCTTCAAGATTGGACATTTTCAATGTTGCATTGGCTCCGGCAGTTCAGTTAATTCCGAATTTCGTTGTCCAGACACGTATCCGCTTGCACGTATAAAGGAGTTTTCGATCATCAAGTAGCAAATTCTTGGAAGATATGGAATTTCATCGCGTTAAAGTTTCAACAGCTTATTTTTATTAATATTAGTTGTTAGATAAATAAAAGATATTTTTTCACAAAGTACAAATTTACAAATTTGATTATAATTGTTCGAACGTTAAAAGTATTTCGTATGGAAAGATCAAATTTTTTTAAGCCAGAGACCAGAGGAAGCGCTAATTTAAAATACGATTAAAACAAATTGAGAGTTACCATTTTATTGTCGATTTAATAAACGAAATTGAAATTAATTCGCGAGATCGTTGAATTAATATCAAAGTGTAATAACTTCCAGGAATTAAGCGAGATACACCGCATCCAATTAACGTGTCGTTAAGAGTTAATGAGCACTTTCCCCCGTCACGACGCGGATTTGTCTCCCCCGTTTAGGGAGAAACAAAGCACCGCGGATTTGTCGCGGTGTCGCGTGGTTGCGCTAACCAGATTCTCGTTATTACGTATATACATCCCCGTATAACAAGAGGATTGCGTAATAGGGTCAACTCTCCTCCGCGTCGAGCACGTCCGTCTAGTTAGTATTTTGAGGAAGAGAAAGGGGGAAGGATCAGGAAATACAGGCAACGGCGCTTAAAGACGGCGCTTGATTGTCGCTGTTAATGCCAATAGGAAATGACTCACTCCTTAACGCCGCAATGATATCACTTGAGTCGTGCGACCGGGCATCGAGCGCTGCGAGATCATGATCTGATCGTATATGAGGTAGGTAGATAATCGAGAGCGTGGGCTAAACCTCTAGTATCACTATGCCGATCCGCCGCCGACGCCATTCGCGCCAAGCATTTTGCGTTTCTCTCATTTATAACGTTATCCGAGTTCGCTCGCGCGAGATTGTGATTGTGCAATTATGCCATTTGTAGGCACCGCTATTCCATTTGCAAATAGCCGTGAATGACTCTAAAATGGAAACTTTCGTCGAAAATTTCAACGTCGAATAGTTCGCAAGGTAAACGAGGCGAGAGAAATTAACAGGCAAATGTCTTCTTTCGCAACTGCGCTGTGCGTGTCGCCGAGGTGTCATTACAGAAGCCAATTGTGGGATTTGCAAACACGCGGCTCAATTGTATTTATAAGTATTGTCTGTAATTTAAAAGTTTGTGCCCGTACTTGTAATAATTTCTTCTCGGCAAATCACGTCTGTGGTTACTGGCGGATCCATGAGGAGGAGAACATGAAGGCCAATGACTTTCCCCTTTGGAGTCTTCTTTTATAAAAATATTTATAGCAAAATATTATATATATTTTTAATATTTCTGAAATGCTGAATCACAATTTTGATATTCCAAAAATATTTTCTTATTTAAGAAAGCTCCTAAATATAAAAAATATAGACTCTATTATATTTTATTATTTTCCTTTTGTGTTAGTATAATTTTAAATAACGTTTTAATATAAATTATACATTTGAATAATATTTTTTCAATGTAATAATTTAAATAATAATTTAATATTCTATCCTTTTTCATTTAACCTTAAAAAAATTTCGCTTGCGGCGCGCCAATGGCTGCTGTTGTTTCAAAATCAATTTTTACAGAGCTAATTTAACTGCAGAAAATCGTACGAACGATCCAGCAATTATTAGCATCAGCTTACGGATTGCTATGATCGGCTTTAGCGTAGCCGATTAGTATACTTTGTCCTTCGCTTTAATGCATACATGTATGCAAGTATAACAAGAGAATGTCCTGAAGCCACCGCGGCGCGGCGGAGCAAACATGGAGATCCAGACGATTAGAAGCGTATGCAAGTCGATGAGTGCAAAATCGTGGCTCTCGTAGACGTCGCGCAGTCGACGTAGGCGGTTCTTACAGGCGTCGAAACGTCGATTGTGCGCACCCGGTATCTGTAATTATTTAGGTCGCCGACTGCATTGAGCAACGTAGAAACGAGTCGCGCGCTGGGCGGTATGAAAGGATGGCTAAGCATCGCTGATAGTTTTATAGGCGCATACGTTATCCTTAATTAACGAGGAAAAGCTTCATTAGTCTCGTGAAGGCAATGGCGTTCTCCAAATCGCTGCTGCAACGCGTCCCGAGGATGTTCATTCGTCCATTCATAATTTCGCTTTAATCGCATGTTTCTCAGCCCCTCGCACGCACTTCTCTTTCTTCCGTCACCGTTCAAAGGAAGTAAGTACTCTCGTGTTCGCGCGCGTAAAGTAAACGCTTATTAAATAGCGCATAAATAAAGACCTTTTCCCGTTGCGCCGCGACGTCGCGGCGTTTCGAGGCGCCGGAGTTATTGCTGCGGGGGCACAAAGGCTGCGACTCGTCGTTTTAAATTATATTCCGCGATTCTTAACGAGGGGTCCCGCGAGTACACTGGCGGGCGGATACTGCCAAGAAAGAAGGAGAAAGAGAACGGTAATAGCGAGTTAATAGCTGGCGCGATTTCGCGCGAGAGCCCGCCGGGCGTCGTGCTCTCCTACGCCCAGTACGATTCGCTATCTCCACAGTGAAACACTAATATCGGCAAAGATGATGGATGTCGTGTCGGTGGAAACTGTTTGCGAGAAACCGTGCATCGCGCGGCCCGGTTGCATACCGGTTTCCTCGTAGCGTAACACAAACCTGAAACATTCTATCTCACCAGAGCAGAATAAACCGTCATATTGTATCTCGATGTCATTTGCTAAACGTAGTATGTAGTATGTAGTAAGTGGAAACGCCTATATGCCTCAAAGCTGTATTATCTAAATCATATTCGCCTGTACAGGAAGTGTAAATAACTGCTGGTTTATAAAAATAATATTTTATGCTCATAGTTTAAGTCAAAATTTTAATTACGACTGTAGTAATTGTATAATGTTAATTTAATGTAAAATATTAACTATATTTTTTCTACGGGAAAGATGGTTAGCTGAAGTAAACAATTTTGTTGAATGATCAAGATAATTTTAACTTAAATTAGTTGCTAGAATATCAAAATTTTTGGAAATGTGATTCATGATGCTTGAGATTCCTAATCATTTTGATGTTTGTCAAAATTATTTTCAGATCTATATCTGATCAAATTTTTAGATACTTCAGCAAAATCATTCTTTCCGTGTATGATTAAAACATTTTATTCCCTAAATTCTTCGAAATCTTACTCTGAAGAGTTTTGAAAAAGACTCCAATTTTTAACTCTCTAAGAGATTTCACTTTTTAAAGTGACAATTCACTCTAAGATTTTTAAAAAGTAATAGTTTTCTCTTTATTTTCATCATCTGAAAAATTAGTTTACATTATTAATTGTACGTAGATAAATTATTATTACAAATAACTGCCTTTTATTATAGAATACAAAACAGTTATGCTCCAGCTTGCTAGATTTATGACGCTTCGGAGACACTGACTCGAGACATCGACACAGAGAAATGCGAGAAAGCGTGTCTCCAAAGATCGCGAGTATATTTCACAACGAGGTGATGAGGTAAGAGAGCGATTCCGGAGCAAAAGCGACTGCATAGAAACGCCGGGAGGAGGTGGAGGAGGAGAGGAAGAAATGGATCTACATAAGAGATCATGACTTGGGCGCGCTAGTCGAGTTTCGCCGCGCGGAGAGCTATAGAGGAGAAAGTTACCAGGAACTGCCTGAATCTGCCCGATTGGCAGCCTCCTTGCGCACCTTTTCCACGGACCGGGTATTGTAGTCACGAACGTGCAAACCATAGCAGTAACAATAACCCCTCCCACCCCTCTGCCTCTTCCCACTTCACACAACGAGTCTTTGTTCGCTTCTTCTCTAGGCGTGCGGGTGATTTGTTCTACTCTCGTGATACTTGCTCGACACTCGCTGTATTTTTAATTTTCGTTATTATTTTATTTTTGCACTTTTTATTTCCGCGTTTATGACGCATGCTGCAACCTTTTTCTGAAAACTTTACATAAGAAGTAGAATAACTTCAAGTAGAATAACTTCATGTTTGTTCATTATTATATGTAAATGCTTACGATTTGCTGATTTGCGATATTATCGGATTGATTCAATTTTTTAAATTATAGATTTGATAAGTCTTCAACTATGGAAGATGTATCAGCTTATTCATTATTGCAAATGTTTTTTTCTTGAAGTTCATTTATTTAGTTTCATTATGTAACCTATTTTTCATTTATTACAAATTAATTTTTCATTTAATAAAGTGTAAAGGTTACTTGATTTGAGAAAGTTGCAAAGTGGATTTTGACACAACAAAGGTCTAGCGGTATATTTGCATAATATCGAATTATTAGTTTGCAGTTTCTTTTTCGACATCATTTCTCGCTGCGGTTGCATTACTCTGCTCTGATCTTAATCTCGTGCCATTAGTCGCAATTAGTCCCGGCGATGAATTTTCTATGAGTGAATAATCAGGCATGCTTGTATATGTAACCCGGGAACGTCGTTGAGTGATTACGCTTTCATGATCGAGGATCAACGATCGAACAACTCGATGACTCGTTTAAACAGTCAAAAGATTCGATTACTATTGAGAGTTTCCGAAATCAACGATCTATTTTCATCCTGATTGTTGCTACCGCTTTCAAAGCACGTAATCGTACTGATTCGTGGCGTTTTGCTAATGAGCTGCGATTACAGTCATACCAATTTTCTTAATTAATTCCTTTACAATTTCTGCACGATTAAACGTGACTCAATCGTAATTGCCAATTGTTTTTCTAACTTATTGGATTGGGTATCATTGTTAATCTTCCTGATCTTTTTAAACGAGAAAAGATTCATTTTTTTATGGAAAACAAATATTATTACTGTATATGTATTATGCATTTGCACGTAAAAATGCTAGTATATTTTAATTATAATTTTAAATGTCACACGGAAAAAATAGTTTTAATAAAGTATCTAAAAATTTGGCCATAATATATCTAAAATTAATTTTGTTTGGACCAAATAATTATGTAGGACATTCAAACTGGTTGCTAGATTGTTAAAACTTTTGCAATAGCGACACTTAAATGTTTTATGTAATTATTTTGATAATAAAATTCAATAAAATTATTTTCAGATTTATATCTGGCTAAATTTTTACTTCAACAGAACTTTTCTTTTAGTGCAGATTAATTTCTAATTGTTCTGAAGAAAGCTCTTACTATACTTTTCGCGGCTTCAAACAAATTCATTCCCTGCAATCCGCGACTTTGTGGAGCGTTCGAGTAACAATGTAGATAATTAATTGACAATGTCGTCTCGTTGATTGTAAGTAACGCCTACCCGACGGGCCCGCAGGATCAAGATCGGACAGTTATTAATAATTACACTTTCGGATCGGTCAGATCGACAGATACGTCCGGACGTTCGGCTGATTTGTCAATACACGGCGAATAATGCGTTTCGCTGCCGCGTACCCGGAGCCTGATTACGATATTTGTTCGCCTGCGAACCGATAATGCACTTCGCGATAACGAGATGTTGATTATATTGTCGTATACGTCAGGTACGATTGATGTTATTATCATTGCATACATCACAATGTAGAAAATTTAATTTAACACGATATTATATTACATATGTAATATAATATCGTCTGTCTGTCTCTCCTGCTCTCTAAATATTATTGCTTGTATACTTACGTATTATATAAGCTGAACTGTGTCGCTGTAATTATTCTTTCATATTCAATAAAATTATTATTATATTATGTTTGAAGTCCTCGATCTTAACTTTTGGTTATAAATTTGTAACTGAGAGATATTCATAATTCAGAAATATTACATTGTGGTACAAATATAATTCTCGAGATATCAGTTAAAATAATAAAAAATTACTCCGCGGCAACAAGTTTTCACATTCTTCAAATATAAAACTTCTCAATTTATATAATATAATTAAATTACTGCATTTATTATGTATTTTTAATTAAATAATATCATTGAATGCATTCGCCCGTTCTTATCACAGTAACAATGAAAAATGATGCGAGATAACTTGTTAAAGGCTACGCTTACGTAAGAAATAGTTCCATTAATAATTCCGCTTTCGCCGTCAAGATAGATCAAGATATATGCCGAAATGTTAGTAGAATTGGTTTATGTGTGTCGGTTAAAATCCGATGTTGTAGTAAAGCTATAACTTTGATATTTATATTATAGTAATGCGATCCATAATACTCTATGACCAGATAACCAGCCGCATTCGAAGCCAGTAAAGACGAGGATAGTCAGGAACGTTTAATATCTGCTGTGCTACTTGGATTACTCCTTTTGTACGATGTCGTAAATTTTCAAAACTTTTAAGTAATAAAGCGGAGCCTGTCGCGTCTCCATCCAATTATAAATTCTACGAGACAAATTAAAAAAGATGAGACTCTTTGTACAATGAGATAATCGTGATTTTTGAATTACGAGTGTTTCAAAATTAGGGAACTTAATGAATAAAGCTCAATAAAAAAAATTTTCTCTCAATCTCATTCATTCTTTATTCAAATTGGATTTTCACAGAACATGCAAAAGTATGAGATTAATATACCAATATATCTAATATTGAATATTGGAGTCAATGTTCATATCTGCCATCTGTTATAATAATTGTGTACGCAATGGTTTAATTACTAAGATATATTGGTGTGCACACGCGTATCGTTTGTCAACGTATAACGATTAATGAGTTTACTATGTTACACTTGATACGCATATCCCGTCAATGTAAACTCGTAATACTCTTAAATGATTGCCAGATGTTATACGTTGTATTGATGCTCATTGAAACATTGAATTATGTTTAACGTGACATATTGCAGTGCCGTATGGTTATTGACGGTATATACGACGAATCAAATACAATATATCAATATTCGAATTGTTTAAAAAAAAAATGAACCAAACGAAAAAACACATTAACTAATTATTCATAATAAGATATTTAAATACAGAAAATGCGTAAAATTAATCATCTCATCTTCAATGAAAATTAATAGAGAATAATATGAATTTAAATATAATATTGCTTTAATGCCGTGCTAACGAATTGCATTGAAGATCTTGCTATTTAGCGTGTGTGTGTGTGTATAGCTGGGTAAATGCAATGGTTTGTAGCGCGTTGAAAGCGCTTTTCAGGCTTTCTTGCCGCAGATGTGTTATAAAAATCAAATAATATCCCGCATGGACGTCTGCGTCGTCTCGTTCAACGATCATTTTCATCGCTTCAACCATTGTTACGTGACGAGATACTAACCGGCGACGTGCGTGTACAAGATTAGTCATTGATTTCAAAGAGCTAAACCTATAGTTACGGGTTCTCGCACGATACGGAGATACCACGGCGTTGAGCTTAACTACGATTCGCGTAATGACATCCGAGAACGCGCGAGTGTTCAGTTAAAACGTATCTTCCGTTCCAGCGGATAAACCCGGCATTTACTTCTTCCTTAAATGATATAATAACACGGCTGTCTGTCAATACGTGAATGCGTCCGCTGTTTTTTCTTGCGCCTTCGATATACTCGCGTCGAGCGGGTGGCATACCTACATGACGTAAAGACTCGCCTCCACATAGACATTTTTAGCCGATAATTACACGTTCGTTTTTAATAATGCAGGCCGATTCGACCTCGAGATATTATTTTCTTCTTCTCAGTATTTCCTTTCGTCTTACAAAAGTATTTTAAGCACTTATAAAATTATTTCTCTTCCAACACCTCTCCCAATCTTTCCTAGAATTATTCTCAAAATCTTCCTCAATTCTGTATACTCCTCTGAATTTTTAACAGATTACACGAAATTTAAAGATAGCTACATGAAAAGAACGGTTTTGCCGAAGTATCTAAAGATTTAGTTAGATACAAATCTAAAAATAATTTTGTTTGGCCCATCAAAATAATTATATACTCTGTAAAAGTGTATTATTATTGTGTATTATTACTGACTTTAATGCTACATTTATAACTGATGTAATGTTAGCGAATGTTACTGTGTTTTTCAATAATACTATGATTTAGTTTTAGAGTGTAAGTGGATGCTAAAATATTAAAATTTGTTTAGCATTGTCATAATCATTTAAACGTTCTATATAATTATTTTGGTGATTTAATATTTTTAAATCTATATTTAGCTAAATTTTTAAATACTTCAGTTCAAAATCATTCTTTTCGTGCACAGTTAATAGATAGTTATTAATAATCGTGTCTGTCTTTTAGCATTTATTTCTTCGTGATTCCTATGATTAATTCGCGAATCTCATGCGGACGCAGTGCTGTTATAAAATGAACATGACATTTAATGCACATGTAAGAATCATTAAGAGACATTAATAATCTTTACTCAAGTTTTGCGGTCTTCATTCGGTAGTTAAACACGACACGCAATACATCACGACGTTGGCGTTTCTCATTCGAGAGGATCGCGTGCCACTGAGATTGGACGATCGCGCAGAATTCGAAAAGAACGACTTCGTACCACTGATATAGAAAATAAGGAACAGCTTTTGTCTCTGATCGTTGTCGTGGTAACCCACGTGTCCCTTCTCACGTAACCTACGATCGAGAATAATTGTCAGAGAATAACTATCGCGCACTCGGCTGTGTACACACATTTCCGACGTCGGAATATCTTTTCACGTTCGTACGTCGTGCGGCACGTATGCAATTAGAAATTTCCCTTCACCGGCTCGTTGACACTAATCACGCGAGCATCTCTGTCTCTCTCTCTTCGTATTCTTTTGTCCCTCTCTCCTTCTTTCTCTTTCTGTCTCGCTGTTGCACCCGCGCCTCGATAGTTATAACCGTGGTTGTATATTGTAATACATATGTGTAGTAGAAATTGCCTTAATGATTGCTGCTAAATTCCAATTACGCAACGTTCAATTATATTTCTCCGTCGTACGCAGTACGCAATTTGTTGACGAATTTTTATGCGGTGGACGTAATTAATTGGCGGATGTAGTAATTTGTATAGTTGTCGTTAATTCTTTACAAAAGATTGCTTAGCATTGACTTGTCTATTTTTTATACTGACATAAAAATGTACTAAAATTTTAATAAATAATTGTTTCAGTAATACTGATATAACATTTATTTACGGAAAATAAATAAACATTTACTGAATAAAAAATAGAATAATTAAATAAAATTAATGGTTCTTGTAACAAATAAATTTATGTTTGTATAGTAAATATTCAACTATTCAAATAAATTTTTTAAATTTAGTATATTTTTTTCTTAGTGTGGTGACAACAAATATTTGCGTGGTTCTATAAAAAATTTAGAGAAAATGTGTAAAAAATTCTGAAAGACAACTATATAAAAAAAAGATAATATCACTAGTTTGATATGTTATATATATCCATGAAGTAATTCTACTATTACCGGAAATGAAAAGTTTCAGATATTAGTGTAATTTCGCAAAACCTTCATGTTTTTGTTCATTTCTTTTGTTAGCCCTATATTATAAAGAATTCAGAGAGAAAATAACTTTTAATGACAGCCTGAAGTATTTGCGAATAAAAACTTGTTTTTCTTGATAGAGAGTAAAATTTATGCAAATTAAATTTATTTTTAGATATTAAATAGATCAGAAAATAATATATTAAATATATCACACGGCTTACAAAAGCGATTTATTTTACTCATTTAAAATATCATATTTTTTAATATGCAGATTTTAATATTTCGAAGCTACAACATTATATTGTTGACGGAAGAGAAACTTTTTTTTACATTTTACATTATATTACAATTTATATAAAGATAGCAATATCATAAAGTGACGAACATGGATTTGTATATATATTGCTGGCACATAATTATACACCAGAAATTAAACGAAAACTTTATAAAGATGGAAAAAATATAAAACGATTTTCCACGCAACCTATAATTTGTGTGCAACTACACGAACATAATTACATATTTCTTTCATCAAACGACAGCGATCTTACAAATCATTCGCAGTTATCGGTCACGAGTTCTTTCTCGTCTATTTAACGAGAATAAATCCAGTGGCACCACTTTCGCGAATACTGTTAAGCGGTCGTTTCCACCGCTACCATTGCCGAAGCCCAGCAGTAGCTCCGTGTTATTAGAAATTCGAAAAGAATTGCCTCGCGTCTAATGACTCCCCCCGAGAGAATAATTTCTGGAAGGGAACAAACGCTCGCCTGCTCGCTCGCCGCAATCCGAAAACGCAACGCATCGAGCCGAGCCGATTCTCACGGATCGCTCGAGAATGACTTCTCTCTTTCGGTGGCTTCCCGCTACCTATATAATAGACATTCGAATCCATGGGTCCCCGTTTATCTTGTACCCCGTTTTCGCCACGACGAAACAAACGAAACGGACGAAACAAATATGGATAAAGAAAAAGACGACTATAGCGTGGCGCGCTCTAATCTCAGGGCCTAGGTCTAATCGCGTGGGCCTGCGGGCACGCAATAGCGAACGGAGAAAGGATGGAAGGGTCGGGGCACAAGCGGCTGAAGGGTTGCTGTTGCATCGACAGCAACAGGTATCGGCCCGCGCAACGACTGCGGTATCGATGTCTCGAATAGGAGACCACGGTCGGCGGACGAAAACGGCATAGACGTATATTTTGACGACTGAAAATCGCCGGCTATCGGTACGGATGCCTCCGGGTACTCCGACGGGCCATCAGAGCCTCTCGCGCTCTTCTAGCTATTTTTCGGGCTGGCTCGATGTGCTTCGACGTGGTCGAAACCGTTTAAATATCGAGATTAACGGCACTCCGCCGAGTAGCTCTCTATTATTTCCTAAGAGATCGAGAAGTATAACTGCACGTTCGACTCGATGGACTCGCTTTCGGTTTCGTTTCCGTTGCTTGCAGGTGCATTAAAAAACGCGGAGTTTCGCTCGATTTCGGCCGGCGTATACATGGGATATATGCGCGTCGGATTCAAATTATAATACACACCGGGGCGGAACCGCGAATTTTCTGTCGATTCGCCAGATGGTAATGAGACGGAATTAACGAACCATTGTACGTCTCGAGCTGAAGCGAGCGGCATTTTTCGCTGGTTCCCTTTCAGGAATTCCATGTCACTACCCCTCCTTCATTCCTCTATACGCGTTCTATCTGCTTTCTATTCGTATACTAATTTTACGGGCGCGACTATTAAGCACGATCTGCAGCACGCATATCTAACGACCCACACACAGTGAGCTAGTTCTTTCTTGTCTGGGATATCGCGCGGTACACAGTAATAACACAAATGGCAGGTTCCTCGTTTCAAATGGCGAGGTCTCGACGTTAAAGTCAGGATGCACGAACGGCCACATTCCAGATGGAAATCGTCGTTCCGGTGTTTCTCGTTTGTCATGCTTCCTGTCTCGGCACGGCGCGGGTGCGTTAAGTGCGCGATAGAACTCGGCGGTTCTTCCCCCTGCTATGGGAATTGCTACGAATTATGGGCAATTTGAGAAATATTAAATTCCTTCTTCCGTCACGATACAATTGACATAATTGTGCGAATCATTTCCTCACTTGCCTAAATCTCGTAAATCTAATTGTATCAAGAATTTTTTCGGCGAACGTATTTTATTATTATTTATGAAACTATAATTTTCGTCCGTGACACAACTACGACATTTCGTTCCAATTAAAATAATTTACCAAAGTACTTTCTAGTGTCATATAAATTTAACAAGCAATACATAAGTAACTTGGGACTTCAGGTTCCCAGCGTTTTCTCATTAAACATGAGTTCCGAGCGCGCCGTTATAACTTATTACAGTTACTCTGTAGCTATGTGTCTTCTCTAAGATAAAGTTGCGATTAAAGAAATCATTTTTAAGACAAGAATGATAACCTTCGCGTTGCGATCTCTCATTCGGTAATTATTTCATGTATACTTTTATTTCGTGTATGATTCTCTAGCGGCGTCGATCGGCAGATGATAAATTTAATTTGATGCCAGATCTCGCTGCAGTATAAAACTTAACGGTATATTCTGTGCGAACGGAAAGCAACGAACAAAATGCATGAGGAGAGTGAGAGTTCGCTATGACGATGAAAGTAGACGGTTTGCATTCATGTTGAAGACAGAAATCGATTTGCGGCGATCCGCATCGACGGATATTCGCAAAATATAAGAATTTGCGCTACTTTCTTTCCTCATTGCAGAGAGCTATGCCATGATTACGTGAGTGATCTCGAAATCGATACTCATCACCTTGTTTCTGGATGAACGATTCAGAGAATTTATGGGAAGAGGCAAAAAATTTATCGTTCTTTCTGTCCGATTGCTCGAGAATTAAAGATAAGTGTCGGTTTTTACATGAATTGTTATAGTTCTAATCAACTTGAATTGATCTAATTATAAAAAAACAATTATCTTTATTGTGCAAAATCAGATAAAAACATACACACGTTCGAAAAAGACATAATAACATAATAGGCAAAGAAACGAAATTATTATTCTATATCTTTTTAATTCTATATTTCTAAATTAAAATAATCCGTTAAAAAAATACATATTACAAAATACACATTGTATTTTGATTAATTAAATATAATGTTTTTGTAATTTACAATAATAGCGAAGTACATCTTGCTTTTGCTCTGAGCCCTTTAACGGATTATTTTAGTTTACTGATTTACTTTTTATCTATATTTCTATATTTTTTTCAAAATTATCTTTCAATAAGAAAAGAGAAAGAGATGTGAAATATGCATATTCGCTTCATTCTGTTAAGTCCATCATATTCTCGTGATATTAAACGGGAAGATATTACACATCTAACGTTATCCGTTTCATTCAGCCAGAAAGGGTATCTATGGTTGATAAACGAGAGTTATAAATATGATCGTATATCAGCATTCGAGGAATACTATATGATATCGCTGACGTCGTGCCTATTTTCGTATTATGCTCTCACGAAGGGATTTAGAAACTTAACCTTTTTCTTTATTTGCGTTCACAAGTCTATTCAAATTGCTCCAACAAATTTAAGATTTAGGAAGATATGGATTCATTTCCAATATGATGGTGATTTCTATTTTATGATTTCAAGAATATTTACAACAATTTCAAAGAGCCTTCATGAAAAATAAAACGGACACGATTATCTCCTTAAATCGAATCGCATTTACATTCCCCATGTATATTTCATATACTCGAAATATGGACGCTGGAATACAATCGTATATCGACGATTGCAACGTGCAACTCCTTTTCTTCGCCCGAAGTTCAATGCTTCGTGGACGTCGGGACTTTCTCTCTCGTGGCGCGTTGGAGGGCCGCCTTCTCTATAGGGATTTATTAGCGAGTTTTAGCTTGCGCGATAAATTACGAATTTATTGGGCAAGCGGGCGGATAGCAGACGGCTTCGTGGCACGAAAGAAGGAGAGTCGGCAAAGAGAGAGGCAGAGCATGAGGGAAGGTTCTTTATCACCATCGTACGTCATCGTCGGAAGCCCCCGTCGACACTGCTACGAACCGATTAGAAATCACAAAATGACAAGTCGAGAATCCTATTGATTTTAATTATCCGCAGCCACTCTGGCGGTGCTCGCTCCACCGACGGATAATAATTTCAGGGTGTCTTTCGCATACACGATATTTTAGATCGATATAATTTGTAGTCGACCGGTACATTTCCGCGGGACAGCACTTTAAACGTAAATCTTCTCGTTAGTCCTGCCATGGAGGAAGGTGTTGCGAATTAGGTGCCAGTACTGTCGCGATAAATTACACGGGTTTTGTCTCTGCTTAGTTTATAGGGCTTAACTGCGTTCGAGCTGGCGGTGCACGTGAAATGAGTATCATTAACGGTATTGTAATATACTCAGATGATATATTAGCTCTACTACTGCCTGTATGAATGAAGGAGAAATATTTCATTGACAATGGCATTGCGGTGAAAATGACTTCTTTACATCTGCGCACACACTACGCACGATATTCGTCGATTTATGAATAAATATGAAGTTGCGTTGTCTAGTGATCTGCACTCAAGCGATTGTATCATTAATTCAATTAATGCAAATGTTACCCTGTCAAAATTACGCGAACGTATTTCAAGATTTGAATAATATAATTGTTTCTTTTTCTTAACATCATGCGTAATAAGGCGATAAATTACATGATAAGCGTGTCAACACACGGGCTCTGTTAAGAGTTAATATGCGGTGCGACGTGAAATATGTCTACATTATGCCATTCTAAAAACTATCGTTTCGGCGAAGGCGTTTTAATTGCAGGCGTGAAGTTAACGTAGGACCGGTATGAAGCAACTCTCGGGATCGGGGTTCGGCGAAATATTCCATATATTTCATCGGGTCCTGAGTTATTAGGATTAACGGTCGTCAGGTCGATTAGAAATAAAAAAAATGACTATAATTTAATCACCCGTTAATTAATTCCAAATATGAATTAATTATCAGCGAAATAGGAAACATTCATGATTTCCCAACTAATTTGTCACGGCGGACCAAACAGTATGACGTTGACTCGAAGAGGAGAGAAATACGGCAAAGAGATGCGCAAGACAAATTTCTTCGATTAGGATTAACCTACTTTTTCGCCGATTTTTTTTCTTCCGTTCCACCATTTATCATGGATAGATACCTAAGTATATCATTAGATTCCTCGTTTGAGAGTCATAATTAAATAAATTGGATACTCTCTCTCTCTCTCTCTCTCTCTCTCTCTCTCTCTCTTTCTCCCAAAAATGACTTCTATTCACACGTGACGTTTTTCGTATAACAATATTTCATCTTTTTTTTCCGTTATTTCTCAATAAATCAAAATAATTCAGCTTATAAACGGAACAAATTTCATAATTAGATGTAATAAAAAATTGCATTTCTTTCTTCGTTTGAAAGAACATAAATTTTTCCAATTCTAATATTCATTTTTCGTGCGATTGCATCAAAGATATACAAATATTCAATCGTTCAAGACATCATTTTTGTGCGTCAATGTTAAAAAATTATTTCATGTTCTATAGAAGCCGTCTTTTTCTCGCGCTCTTTTGTATGTATACGTTTTCACAAAATCAAATCAGATGAAATTCCACAGCAGCGGAATGCCCTTTCTCGCTAATTTTTCATTGAGTTCCTAGACGGATACTCGTCGAGGTGTTCAGTGGGTGGTGGAAACAATGAACGAAGCTATGGAAGCAATGGTCACTTAAAGAGGAACGAAAGAGGCTAGAAGCAAAGAGAAGAAGAGAGAGAGAGAGAGAGAGAGAGAGAGAGAGAGAGAGAGAACGAGAGTTGCTAGCAGACGGATTCCTTCGATTCAGTTCGGTTCGAGTTAGCTGGATTTGGCGAATACGGCTCGTTTGTAGTCCGCCGAGAGCCCCACGGCTGTTTCCATCTCTCTCTATTTCTCTCTCTTACTCTTTTCTCTTTCTCAAGCGATTCGAAGCAGGGAACCGAGCAGAACGGAACGAACGAGCTACCTGCCAGTCCTGCCAGACGGATGCTGCTACTCCAGCCAAGAGGAGAAACTGAGTGGAAACGAGCAGGAGACGAGAAGGACGAGGAGGATGAGAAGATAGAGAGGATGTACAGACGTACGGACCTGTTGTTCGTAACACGTGTTTGCGTGAACTCGTCCTTCGTGTCTCTCCCGTGTCCGCCCGTCTATAAGAGACCAGGCGAAGGCGACGATGTATTACCATCGGTGACAGTCCATCACCTCTCCTCTATCCTCCCCCCGCCTCTTGCACCTCTTTCTCTTTCATCTGCCGAGGACACTGCCACCGCCGTCGCTTCCACCGCTCCAGGGAAATGAGCAAATAAAGGCGGCACCGGCGGGCGCCTCGTCGCGCTTGCTCCAGATTTTGGAATGTGGCCTCGAGCGACCAAAGAGTATGGGAATTTATGTTAGGCAAGAAAATCATAGCATCGAGAACGAAACTCGAAAAGTAAAAAACGAGGTCTTCATGTGACAGTAAGATCAGCAAAATCAGCAGGTCGATTATGTAAGGAAAAGAATCGAAAAATTTTATTTAAAACTGAAAATTTACTAAGAAATAAATGAAAATTACGCGTAACGAAGGATACAAGAAACATCACATATAATAATAAAAAAAATCATATTTAGTTCTAATTTTATATATATATATATATATATATATATATATGTGTATTAATAAAAAAATTTAATAAAAAATAGAAATAATCATAAATTTTTCCATATTTTTTGATATCTAAAGAAAATTTGAAATAAACAAAAAAAAATACAGATTGTAAATAGAAAACTTAAATATTTTAATAAAAAAAACTTTAGAAAAATAATCTAAGGGATGGAAAGGTGCAAAATTTTTCAATTGCTCACTAGTGCAGCTTAAAATTTTGTTTTGTGCGCAAAAAGAAAAAAAGGTTTCTCGGAAAAATGAGTGTATATAGCGTTCATATCAACAATGAATACTCAGATGTGAGAGAGAAAGAAATTGAGGAAAAAGGAGAATCTTAAGGGTGTAAAAAAAAAACTCTGGGCCAATGAGAGATCGTCGTAACGGCGGCCATTTTAATGATCGGAATAAACAAAGAGAGAAGTGAAAGGGGAACCAAATGACTTCCCAGCCCCTCATTTTCATGGGGATGCATGCTCCCTGTGAGTACAATAACCCCTTCACACCACGTAATGCATACTCATGTGGGCGTGCGAAGGGTGCCTTCGTCGACCAATCATTGGCCCGCGTCTTCTTAGGAGACTCAAGAGAACGCCATGGTGTTCCCCTCCGACATTCTTACCTTCCTCCCTGCAAGTATGCATGTACATGTGCGTATATAGCACATATCGCGCATATGTACTTATACACGAATGCATATAGGGTGTATCATAAAAAGAAATTGTGTGGTAGCAGAGCTCTCTAGTAAATTTCAACGATATTTCGGCAAAAATTTCACCTTTTCTTTCATTTAAAATAATTCTTAACTCTTGGATAATACTTGGTACTTTCTTAATTTGTAATCTAGATCTTTTTTGGCACAAGCGAAATTTTACTTTCAAATTTCTCCGAAATAAAAAAGGATGAATTAAAACTTTTAATATTTGAATTAAAAAATTATTTAATAAAAATTATTGAATTAAAAAATTATGTAATAAAGAGTTTAAAAGTAACTCTAAATTTGTTTTTTGATCACCTAAAACAAAAAAACTTGGAACAAACAAAAAAGATTATAAATGGAAAATTAAATATTTTAACAAGATATTTTAGAAATTGGGATGAAAAAAGTTTATTTTAAATTATTAGAAAATGTCATACAAACACCTTTATTACCTATTTATATTAAAATGTAATTTATAATGTGTTTATTTGATAAGTAAATGTTCGCCTGACATTTACATGTTTACATTTTTATATTGTATTTTAGTTTTATATATTCAGTAATATCTTTTATATCTACACGGCAAAAATACATCTCGAGAGTATGCAAAAACATAAAAAAAAACTTTTATTCTATGAGATCGATTTGCATACAACTTTTAAAATTATGAATGATATTGATATTTCCAGATCTTGTGATACACCGTGTATATTCGCGTACATATGTACACGCATCATCATCACCCTTACGTTCTCGTCGGCTCGTTATACACTTTATGCACGTAGAAGGGATGAAATGAAAAGTTAAAGTTGTATCGCGCGACAGACCACGATTTGCTGATGAGATTGTGAACGAACAAGGAAGAAGTGAGCGGATTAAAAAAAAAGTGAGATGAGACAGTCGCGGGGAGAGGAAGGGTTTGTTCGCGATTAATTAATGCACGCGTGTCACTAACAAGTGAGGACAACAAGCGGGACAAAAATCATCGGCGGCTTGTCTCCCGATGAAAAGTTTTCGATACATCAGCGGAG
>Ga0157364_1000936_pt1 | contig 23017 bp, 16 predicted proteins | sample AttsexASBM2_FD_111476 | JGI IMG/M metagenome (GOLD analysis project Ga0157364, IMG submission 111476) | Fungus gardens microbial communities from leaf cutter ant in Ribeirão Preto, State of São Paulo, Brazil - Atta sexdens ASBM2 | ecosystem: Host-associated > Fungi > Mycelium > Unclassified ...
CCGATGATCTTGATCTTGACATATGACTTTCAAAAGGTTTTAAGTGGCGGTCACTGTTTGTTCAAAAGTTATTGTTAATTTCAAAATAACATAAATATTTTATTTTTTTTTTGTAGGTATGTGCAAAATATATTTCTATATATACACCCTAGTCAAACATTGTTTTTTGTCAAATCATATCTGAAGATTTTTTTAATTTGTAAAAAATTAACATATTTTTTTTAATATTCTGAATTCTGGGTGTGAAATTCAACACAGAAAATCTGAATGTAAAAAGCTCCATATTCTTCATAAGTTTCGTCTGTGCTTTCGACTCACCGACTACAGACTACTAATTCAATATTTACGTTATGAACATTCTTAATCGAGTTTAACACTATCTGTAATTATAAAACTGGCCAATCTTATAGCTATTCCTCTGAAGAATGAAATGACTATGTGGCCAGTTTCTAATTACGGATGTTATTGAACCCCGAGGGTTCATTTAAGGGTGATCGAGTAAATATAAATCATTGTAGACCCATTCATACATCTAGTACATACAGTACATAAAAGCATATTATACCTAATACTTTTTATGTACAGATATATACATAACTGCCATGTTTCTTGATATAAAAAAAAGTATGATATCAAACTTACCTTTTTAAAAAAGATAAATGAAGGCGCTAAGAGTACATGCTCCTCAAAAAAAACTATTGTACTAAATTATAAAATCTAAGTGATACTGTCTTTATAAGAGTACGTGCTCGTAAAAGAAAAACTATTGTACCAAATTATAAAACCCAAGTTGTATTATCTTTATTATATTAAATAAAAAGTAAAAACTCTACATTGGTATAAAAAACTATACATTGGTATAAAAGATATCAAAAACTGGCGCCAAATTTTGAAAGAGAATTAAATAACTATTACTATTGATTGGAAGAAAAGTAGTTAGAATTTAACTTGGTGCCAATTGTTGATATCAAAAATCTTTTATACATATCATTAGAGTTAAATAAATAATAACGTATCATAACTCGAATGTTATTTTGTATATAACTATTTTTTTATATAAAGGGAAAGAGACACTCTCGAAGAATAATAGTTATAGAAAAGGAGTGCTTGAACACGGACGATGGTCAGGCCCCTGCGGTTCCAATTACGATTGAAAGGCGCTCCTGTTTGTTCACCTCTTACAACTGCAGACTCTTCAATGCCTCGTAGAACCCATACTCTAGCCCCATGACCACTTTTGAATTCGGTGAGCGCGTTTCCATAACGAAAACGCGATTTTCGCAGCTGAACGGCAACTTCCTCCATAAGGAGAACTCTATTCCGGCATTTGAATATAATTAACATGCGATCCTCATGTTCGTGTCAAAAGAAAAATTGACTAACGCTGCGCATCGAGATTACACAAATTTACATTTCGTTGAATTTTAAAGGCTCTATTAAATGTATTAATTATAGTTTTTCTTTTGCATTCTTGAGAATATGACTTTCTTTTTTTTATACCGTATGAAAAAAAGAAGTCAAATGATTATTGGATAGAGATCTATTTACATTTTCATAATACATTTTCTTGATGTCGAGAAATGAAACATTGCTGAATGCACTATTATGTTAACTTAGCGTTCCTGTTTTCGCAAAGTATTGAATAATCAAAGAAACAATTGCCATCACAAAGGTTTTTGATTGGCTCGTTTATATTACAGTAATGTTAGACTACCAGATGATATAGTCCAGATGATAGAATCCTGTAAAGAAATACGGGAGACTAGAATCGCGAGTCAGAATTTTTGAGTAATGACTTTTGGAAAAAAGTGGAAATAAGATTTTGAAATATACGTCATAATGTACTCTTCATCCTTTGGATGTTAAGAAAAGATCATTTTTAAATACATCATATATCGTACAAAAAAAGTTTAATTTCAAATAAAGCTGCGGAAATATAATAATTAGCTCCGTACTTAGGATTGATTGTCACACGTTCCAAGCAGTAACACATTTTTTTATGAATACACAAAAAATGCAGTTTTTATTTTAATATCAATTCTATATTTCAAAAAATAATAGTAATTATACTATTGCTATAAAAAAAAAATGATAATGTGTCAAGGTCATTCAAAATCGGTGAGGTCGCCAATTTTTTAAGTTTTATCCTCCCACCCTCATTTCCGTGCACTGTGCGGAGGAGAGTGACGCTTTTTTGTTTCATGCAAAATGTTGAATAGCCTAATTTTATTAATTTTTGAGCTGCATGAGCGAAACTGTATAATTACCGTAAATCATTTTATTGGCTCTTATAATCAAAAAGCTTGATTCACACATTCATTTATTCACAATAAACTATCAGAACGCATTGTGGCATTTTAACTCAGCCAGAATGCGTATTGATCGATTATCAAAAGAATCATAATACGAATTTCGCTTTGTAATCTTTTTGAATATGCCATTATTGAAGTCATTCAACAAAGTTTTTATTTGTATCAAATCTTATTATTTCCACATTATCTTTCGATACAAACTTTATTTTGTTCCAGGAAAAAATTATTTTTGATTGCTTTATAAATAGCTTTTCGTAAATATAGCTAAATTTTAATTGCATTTTAATAAAATAGAATTCAATTTGCATCGAACTATACATATTGCTGTTTTAAGTAATTTTTCGTTTGAATAATTAATTTAAATTAGTGATTTTGTTGATTCGAATCAACATTTATATGAAATAAAGAAATTTATTTGCATTTAATAACAAGTTCGTATACCAAAAAAAATATTGCATTACAATATCTGTGTGTATTTTCACTAAACTCTCAACTCTATTAGAACTGTTAAATGTAGTAATTTGTTTACAATAATAATAAATTATTTTGTATTATTGTAGAAATGTTTAGTCGTAAGTATTGAACAAAATATTTCAGTTAGGTACACCCAGTTAGGAAACAAATTTCATAATTTTTAATAAAATTCTCCTCTCAGTGCATAATATAAATAAAGTAAAAATAAAAACAGTAATTTGAGAAATATTTCTCTCGAATAGAATATATCTCTCTTTCTTATATTTCTATCAAACTTTTTATCAAACACAATATATTATCAATATACAAAGTATCTGATAATTGTTCTGACATAATTCGTGGTCATATAGAGCGGACTAAACTGGAAAGTCCTCTATCATTTTGTAATTTTCGCAACAGTTAACAAGATATTAATTGTTAAAAATTACTGAAAATTAGTTTTCAATAATTTTTTATTCAAATACTATCAACTTTATAGAAAAATTGCAAGAGAAAATTGTTAATTTTCTTTTCATAAAATTCTAAGAATTTTTTAGAATTTTTTCAGATTTTTTAAAAAAATATCTTCTCATATTATTAAAAATAAGAAAATGCATACTAGAAAGTTGACAAAAATTTGCAGTTCTATGAAAAGAAAATTAACAACTTTCGTCTGTAAGCGGCTTTTCTGTAAAGTTGATGGATTTGAGTAAAAAATTATTGAAGACCAATTTTCAACAATTTTTTAGCAATTAATATCTTGTTAACTGTTGCGAAAATTGCAAAATGATAGAGGACTTTTCATCTCAGTTTAGTCCGCTCTACATGTCCACGAACTTTGTCAGAACAATTATCAGACACGCTGTATATTAAAAAATATGCTATCGTGCCTTATAATAAGATATTAGATTGTGAGAATAGTAGGAAATCACTTTTATCATGATTCTAAAGTTTGATTTCGTCGAAGAATCGACATTACGAATTAAAACTAATGCTATCTGGGAGAAAGATCTTGTGGTTGAAAGCCCGAGGCAATGGCGCGCGAGGAGAGCGTATCCTGTAGAGTCAGTGTATCAGTGCGCCGAAGTTGGGAGAGGGTGGCTTGTTTACTAGCGACAGTTGATTTGACAAAGCCACGAGTCCATTTATACAAGTGAATATTACAGGGGCGCAGTCGAAGGGTGGCTTGTTATCCGCTCATTGAAGTTAACCACGGGGCTAAGTGCGCGAGAAGGGTAGCGACGGTGACGACGGAGGCAGCGAGGGCTAGAGGATTGGTGGATGATGCATCACGAGGGTGAGTAGAAACGTGATGGAGAAGAGGGAATAGAGAAGAGAGACGGTTTACGCGAAAGCCTACGAGCCAATAAGAGGCCAGATCGTCACCACCGAGTAACCACGGGTTTCCGCTGAATTATTCGACCGAGATTGAAAAGTTAGTGCCAGCTGGTTTGCGATATCCATGAATCGCTATCTTTGTAACTTTTCTGTTAGTTTTTCTAGTTAAAATATATATCTATGAAAAATCGTAGAGTTACGTTTATATAAAATAATAAATCTCCATAAGTAGCAAAGAAACCACTTCGCATTTAGAAGTAAATTGTTAGTCACATTAATTTTTACTATCGTAATAGTAATCATAATAGTCTAATAACATAATAACTAATCATAATAACATTATATTTAGTTTCTTTACTTTAAAATAATACAAAAATTTACGGTAATTATTCGGATTAATGGACATTATGCCAATCATCTTGATATTAATATATATCATCTTGATATTAATATATATTGTCAAGGTCATGATCCAATACAACACAGAATTTGCAACAATATCGTTACAATAACGTTGCAATATTGCTGCATTGTTGCTGCAACTTTTGTGCTGTAGAGGATCTTCAATAAGTGATCTTCAAAAAGTTTTAGACAGCGATCACTGTGTTCGTTCAAAAGTTATTAACAGATAAAATTTAACAAATGTCTTATTTCTGCAATATCATACTGACGGGTATGCAATTTTCCACACGAAGGAAGGTTCATCCTACTTCCTCCCCTTTCTAGGGGCATACTTTCCACGCGAAACGAGTTCCACTCCAGTTTCCTCCCTGCCACAGGGCTTACGACTTTCCAAGCGAAGCGACTTAAATCCACCTCTCCCACTGCCTCGGGGCGTATGACTTTCCATGCAAAGCGACTTCCACCCCCAATCCTGCCATGAGGCGTAGACTTTCCACGCGAAGCAAGTTCCACCCCATCTTCCTTCTGCCATAGGGCATACGACTTTCCGCAAATGTGCGGTAAAAATATATTGCAATCATTGTACATCAGTTTTATTTCGGATGAGATGAGTTAATTCCTCGACCACGAACTTTTTAATGTTTGATTCACACAATTTAACATTTGATATGTATTTAAGATATTCATTCAACATCCAGTTTTCTAACTGGCATGAGTTTTTTTACTCCTATGGGAAAGTGATTGACAATCTCATAAAGAGTAACATCGGTTAAAAGTTTATGAATTTATACAAATAGATAATCATAAATCATTTGTAGCTACTGCTGATGATGGCTAAAAAATTAGCCGGAATGTATGATTACTAATTTATGTAATTAGTTTTTATTTATTATAACTTTATTGCGCACATTTTTAGCGCTTATTCCCATTTGCCTCCTTTTTTAAGTCTTTTTTTTTTAATCCATATAAAAAAGGTGTAACGATTATTAAAAATAGAGAAATTCTGTTTCTAGTATACCTTTTACATGGGTTATTAAAGTTATCCATATATGAAATAAAGGAAAAATATATACAATAATTATAAACTAGTAATTATAAACTTAGAATATATATTTCATGAATTAATAATTGCGTCCACGAACAGTATATAATAACCGATTTTAAAATTGCTGTTCAAAAAGTATACATGTACAATATTAAAATGTCTTTTGTTTCAATAAATTTTTAGAATTAGAGCTACGCGTTTCATAATATTTTATTCTATTCATTAATTAATATTTTTTAAATATTCTGTGAATGTATAATAATATAACAGCGTAACGTATACTTTAATTGTTATCTATGAGTTTATCATACAGGGTAGTCCATTTTAATTCATCCAGAATTAATTCATCTAGAATATTCTTAAGTTCATTCTTAAGTCATCCTTAAGTTTATCCTTAAGTTAATCTTTTTTATCCCCCTTGTAACTTTTGTCTGAAACATTTTTGTCTTAGATTGTTCTATCTTTCAATGAACTCTCTCTTCAGCTGTTTTACTCTCTTATATTCTTATTTTTTTACTCTTTTGTTTATTCAATAGGTTGAGTAGGTAAATTATCACATAGTTGAAACAACTGATACTTAAATTTCAAAATTTTGAGATATTCTACTAGATGTAAAAACGGACCACCCTGTATATAGATATACACGTGGCCTGCACGCGCGCACGCACACGTATATATCTATCTCAAATGTCTCATTTCTAAGAATTAGAGATTATAACTTTTCGGGACTTTGTCACACTTCTCATATCGAGATTATGATTTTTTTATACGATTCTTAAATTTCAACTGTGACTTTTCAGGACATTGTCATAGTTTTTAATTTTCGGAACATTCTTTTCAGGATTTTGCATGTCCTTCGTTTTGTAATTACTTTGGGTTATAAAACTGCAGATCCTGTTATAGTCATTTTACTTGAAATAATAATCATTCAATCAAAACAATTAATATTAGCGATAATGGTAGTTTAAAAAGTATTCATATCATATATATATATAGATGATATATATATATATATATATATAGATGTTTATATTGTTTCTTGTACATCATCTGCAGCTGTATTAATAATACAATCTTCATTTTCTGATAATGTATGGTGTCCCAAATAATGTCGATATTTCCGAATTAATTGCGGAATAACAATATTGTTATAACATGCCATACCGATTAAAAGAATTATAAAACCAATGAGCTATAACGAAAAATTTTGCAGTAAGTTTTTGTTATATGTATATAAATATTACTAATGATTTTTACTTCTCTAAAGCATACCTGCATATAATGAAAAACTTGCCACTGAAACGCTAAAGAAAAGATCCATATCACAATTGTACGAACACTGTCTAAAATCATTCTCGTTGTAGCACTCATTTCCTTAGTAACGCTAATACCAGCAAAATTAAAAAAAGCAATACTAAATGATATACCTGCAATAAGTTTGAAATAAGTTTGTTATAAAGACCGGAGATTAATAGTTGCGAAAGAAATTTTAAAAAATAAGACTGACCGATAACAGCTATCAATAATTTACTATTACTTCCTATTTCGATAAGAGCTTCTACAGTAGCTTCAAGTGTGCCGCGTGAATTATCCGCAAAAGGAGGTGGTGCGGTAATATAATTGAAAGGGATTATTATTAGAGAAATACCAATAAATCCAAAGATACCTGTAAAAATAGATGCGAAAAATAAAAATTATTCAACATTTTTAAGATATTGTTTAAATATATCAATATTAACAAAGTTTATATAAAAAATGTAAAAATTATACTGACCTTCCCATCCAATTGCTTGTAATGCAGGAATGTCTTGCTGTCCCACGTATTTTTCTTCAACAACCATTTGAACAGCTGTTATTATCTAAAATATTTGAAATTAATTTGAAAAGAATTTTATGAAAGTAAACATATTTATCTTTGCATAATTAAATATTTCGTTTAAACAAGTATATAGTAAAAAGAAATCCATTATTTTTCTATTCAATTTCATGCAAAAATAATGGATTTCTTTTTACTAATTATCTAATTATTAAATCATAAATAAAATTACTAAAATAATAAGAATAGGGCTACAAATAAAGAACAAGATCTTGATGTTGAATTATTAAATAACAAACAAAAGTTTATTCTAACATATATGATCCCAGTGATTTGATCCCAATCAGTATATAATAATTATTATCACTATAATTAGATTACTAAAACAATAAAATTCAGAAAAAAACATCTTAAACATCTTACTCGCTTTTTATTTTTAATGATTAACGGATATTTTAAATAGAGTCAATCCGAAGCTGCCATGAATTAATGTTTAGGTCGGAGTTTTAGTACAAAAGATAACGTTAAGAAATAAAAGAACTATTAAATTCGACAATTCTGACCTGTACATTAATTCATGGCAACTTTCAATTGACTATTTACGACAGCTGTTAACTACTGAGAATATAAGAGTAATTTAAGATGTTTTTTTGTCTGAATTATTTTATTATTTTAACAATCTAATCATAGTAATGGCAAATATTATACACTGGTTGGATGTTTAATTATAAGCTACTACCTGTATCCTTTCCAGTTCTTTAATTATAAATTTGTTAATTAAAAATTAGACCTAATTGTGATTAAAATTAGAATAAACTTTTGTTTGTCGCTTAATAATTTAACATCAAGATGTTGCTTGATTCATAGCACTATTTTTATGATTTCAATTTTTGAGATTATTTGAATCTTTTACTTTATTAAATTTATAATTTATAATTACTAAGTTTTATATATATTTTATATAATATAAAAAAAATCAATAACAAAGATGTACCTGGGCAAATATAATAAGCAAATCCCCAGTGATTACAGAATTTGCACTGACATCATTGTTTTCCATTACTAATATATCGCTAATACCAACAAATACTAAACCTATTACTACAAAACCAATGCCTATCCATTCTCTTACTCCCAATTTTCTATTAAGAAATCCAATAGAAAGCATTCCTGTGAAAACAATTACTGATCCACGCAACATTTGGAAGCTACTTGCATAAGTCATATTCAAACCAACGTACATTATGGATGTTGCAAACATATCACATAATGCAGGTACTATTAAAATAAAAGGATTAAAAATCCTTGAACCTTTGGTGAGTACGTTATTATCTACAGAGCCATCCTGAGAATAAATTAATATAATAATAAATTTAATTATTTTTATAAAGAACAAAAATCATAAATACTTACACCTCGCCGATTATAATAGTAGTAAAAGACTTTAAACGCTAAAAAACAAAGAGCTTCTCCAAGAAACATAAATGATGATTGCATAAAAGGATGATTGAAATATCTAAGTTGTTCATCTTCACCAAGTACAACTTGTTGATCTGCATATCTAAATAAATTTTAATTAATTGTAATATCTATAAAATTAATTATGCATTTTCTTCTATAATATAATTTTATTCTTTATATTGTGTATGTACATAGTTTAAAAATATAATACTTACTTAACTGATAAAGTATTAAATGAACCTGTAATTATTTGAAGTATTGCTAAAGTACATTGAAAATTTGACCACGCCATTGTTTAAGAAACAATGGCAGACAGTGATGATACACCACTTATTATATGGCTATTTTCTGTTTATATGCATGTGATAATGACACATTAAGAGTATATAGTTTACTTTGGCACTCTTAGTAAATAAAACAAAAGATAGTTTCTTTGTAACTTAACTTTCAGTACTTTTCTTTTTTTTCTACATTTAATTATAGATATGTTTTTATAATAGAATTTATTGTATGTACATTTTTCATACTTAATATGAAATAAATATACATTTGAAGTTTGGCAACAACGAGAAAGTATTAACAGAGAGATAAAATGGAAATATAAGAGCGTACATGCCGATTTTTTTCATGCAACTGCATGCAACGCTTCTAATCCTCTGCTACACTAGCGCACCATCGTTCATTTTCGAAATACAGAAACTACGTATATATTACGTCCATTTTTGTGACACATCGATAAAATCGTAGTATCGAAAGTGAACGTACTGCGTGTCAGTGCTATACCCACATAAATTGTGCAGGAGATAAAGAAGATAAACGCACCAGAATATAATTTTATCATAATAAGGAGATGCTGGAGTGACGATTGAATTTGATCGAGATCGATAAAATAGATTTTATTAAAGACTTTTTTTAACAACAAATTATCAGAAATTTGATTTTGGAATGTTTTAATTGGTCCGCCATTTTTTCTCAAATCGAAGAAGGGGCAGCTTCAGCACCAACGAGATACTATTAGGGGCTTCGCACAATAAATTAAAGGAACAGGGAACAGAGAACAAAGAACTGTTCCCTGTTCCTTTTATTGCGCAAAGCCTCTTAAAGAGAAATTATCAGCTCTGAACAAATTTTCAATGGAACCCGGGAATAATTGAAGAACAATGACATTACCGACAATTAATAAAAATTTACGATTATATTAATATAAATATTTTGATAATTTATTATTAAATTCATGATTTTTTTTTATTATATGAATACTGTATAAATAAGTACACCTACTTTTAAGGTTATATCTTAAACATTGAAAAATTATAATTTTTTCTCTTGCAGTTCATCTCTAATCAAATCTCGTTAATAAAATTATAGTTAAAATCATAGTTTTAAATAAAAATCATAGTTTTAAATAAAAAATAGTTTTAAATAAAAGTATTATTAAATTTTAAATATACATACATGTCTATGGAACTAATAAATTATGAAATTAGAATCGTATTATCAGTTTCTTATTCCTTAAACACTTAAATTTTAACAATTATGCGAACTTCCGTAAGAGTCGATCTTTAATAATATCTCGTTGGTGATGACTCAGAAAGTAAGTTCCGTTTTTAAATTTTGCCGCCGCCGTATTCACAATGGTGCGCATGCGTGCCGAGTTAACAAAGGAATGACGCGATTTTCAATTATTATTAGTTCAGTACGCATTGTAGTGTATATTTATAAGATTTGTTCGCGTTATTTGCACTTTTTGTATTCAACATCTATGCATTCTCTTTTTTCAACATCCGAATATATATTTATTTTGTTTTAAGTATAAAAATTTTTGGAAATTCAAGCAACGCAAACAGATCTAATGTTTAAATAAATTGCGACGCGTTCGTTGCTTGTGAAATGCGGTCTGTTTCTTAAATGCAAGGAACATTAATATGGTATAGTCACCATCAAAGTTGTGAAATACATGAAAAATATGCAATGAGTGATTCAATCCATATCCACATAGCAATGTATTTCCTTAGGATATCTTAGGGCCACTTTCACATTCCGGGCCTTAACTTAATGGGCCTAATAACTTTGCAGGATTCCAACTGAAGTTGATATCAAAAAATGTGAGCTGAAGAGTTAAACATATTTCACTAATTATAATTAACTGTAATTTCACATACTATATTGAACATAAAAACAGATTATTAACAAACAGCTACCAGAAAGAAACCTTGCTACATAAGTAAGTATTACAAATCTATATTTATAACTTCTCTTTGCATTTTTTCTCCGACAGCTTCAGTTGGAATCCTGGAAAGTTATTAGGCCTCTTAAGTTAATCGGAGCTTGGTGAAAGTGGCCTTTAATTTGATCAATAAAAATTCCATTTTACTAATTAAACTAACTATGAATAACTCTATTCAAAAAAAGTACTTTCAAAGGCTCCATAAACACACTCTGATCAAGCTAATGTGTGGTCTACAATGGCAGTATCAATAATGGATGAGGCTGCAAGAATAAATAATTGATCACAGTCGATTATTCTTCTTATATTTAACTGTGATTGGTCAATTTGTTACTCTTACAGCCTCATCTATTACTATTACCATTGTAGACTATGAGTAATCCAGTAAGCAAGAAACATTTTGAAATATTTTAACAATATTGTAACATTGCAATATTGTAACAATGTCATTGAAATGTTTCAAAATGTTTCTTGCTTATTGGGAAGTGACGAACTCCATTCGCATATGCCTCTTTATAGGAATCGCATTATTTTTTCTTTACGGAAAACAAGTCCATCTCGCGACGATATTGCGTACTATGCCGCTTGCCTGACCTGATAGAGTATACATCTATATGTACACCATAGGCGTACGTTAGAGTAGGTATAAATAGAGATCCTTTAATCAGAGACTGGGAAATAAGGATTTTGACAAATTTCTTCGAGCGTGAAAGGAGTGAAATGGCCTATCCTCCTTTCTCGCTCGAAGAAATTTAACGAAATTCTGATGGCCAATCTCTGATTAAAGGATCTCTAGATATAAAGAGAATGAAAACACTAATTAGCCGGAAGTCGCCATTTGATGTCCTACTATCTATATGACGCAATTCCTCTTCTTTCTTTAATGTTTTCTAACTAACAGTAAGGACATCTAATGGCATAACCAATCAGCGTTAGGCACATGCATTGGCGCCACTGTCTTTATATCCACTCTAGTGTATGTATACTACACTGCTAAGCAAGTGGTGTAAGTACACTATATAATATAATATTAGGTGTGGGAAAAAGAAATCCATTATTTTTCCATTCAATGTAAAAATAATGGATTTCTTTTTACTACACCTAATATATATCTCGCCGCCGCGAGATGGATTCGTTTTCGGTAAGGAGAAAATAATGCGGATCTCTAAAGAGGCGTATGCGAACGGAGTTCATCATTTACTTGTTTAATCATAACTAGCAGTAAGTGATAGTAACATAATTATGATTAATTTCATGTGACGCATACTCTTTTCCTGCATTTTGTATAATATCGAGACGCGGATATACTCTTGTAAAAAAGTATTGCACATTGCGCAGTATTTTTCTACAAGAATTTAATTTGAAAGACATTTTAAGATGTTCCAGTAAACGAGAATGGATTAAAATGAATTGAAATGGATTCAGATTTTCAGAAATATTGATTCACGAATGTTAAAATGAATGCTTTTCAATCCTGAATACATTTTTCTTCATTTATAGGAACTGCATGGAGCATATCTTTATGCCTTTCAATCTAAATATAATATTAGCTTTTTTTTGTGCACACAAACACAATTGTGAATACTATTCAATTCAAAATTTTGAATAGGAAATGCAATTTTTCAATCCAATTGCATCCAATTGAATTCAATTAAATCTAATAAAAAACTATTTTATTATATATTCGCTATTTAAAATATGCATTCGAATAGAAAAAATTTCAATCCATTTTAATCCATTCTCGTTTGCTGGAATCCACTAGATAAAGACAGGATGAAATTTGGTCATCTAGAAACATCCTAATGATATCTAAATGGTGATATCCTATGGATGTAGAATAAGCAGACATAAAAACATCTTCAATTTATCCTTAAGGTTCTTCAGATATGTACTCTGGATATTTGAAAATTCCTCGACATACATCCAGATCGCAGAACATACTAATAACATATATTTTCGGAAGATCATTTCGAGTCTTATCTCAAAAGTCTCCACAGCTACTTTGATTAATACATATGAATACTTTCCACTGATTCACATATCTAGGTGTCATATAATAATAGTAAGTTATATTTCTAAATTAATTAGTACAGATAATAATAAAAAGTGTTAATTAGCATACACTACTTATATTTCTGTACTAAACCATATCTGTAGGATCAAGTTTTGCTGTGTGGATAATATAGAGATAGATGTGACTTTTCAATGAAAAACGCAAAAATATGCACGATGAAACGGATCACGTCTCTAATGATTACATATTTCGATTTACGTCGAAGTGATAACATCGATATTATGAAACTAGCCAATTATAAATATTCCTCTAAAGAATGAAAAAATTATGATTGGTCAATTTTATAACTTGGATGTTATTAAATCTGATTAATGCCATTTCTACCAATGATAGATTAACTTTAATCTCGATTCAACTTACTCTTCATCTTATTCTTAAAATTAGAAAAAGATGAAAAGTTAGTTGAACCGAAATTAAAATTAAACTGCATTAATAGAAATGGGCATAAAGATGTCATGTAAATTATTAATTAATGACGAATTGATGTAGTTGAAGAGAAAATTAAAGAGAACAGACAATTTATTATTAAGTCTTTTTCCCTGTATTTTCTAGAAATTTCATAGGCGGCAACTTTCTATGACGAAGGGATACAACGAAGGGATATCCCGCTATAATAAGTCATCAATAACAATGGTATCTATGTAGCGGAATAGTAAGGTGTGTACTTTAAAAAGCAATAAAAAATTTTCTGTAAGTATAGACTTGTTTTTTTTTAATAGGCCATCGGAACTTATTTTCTGGTTAACCCTCGTATAAATAGTACATTGTAAAAGAAATTTGTTGCAAAATACATCCAGATCGCAGAACATACTAATAACATACATTTTCGGAAGATCATTTCGAGTCTTATCTCAAAAGTCTCCACAGCTACTTTGATTTAATACATATGAATACTTTCCACTGCTTCACATATCTAGGTATGTCATATAATAATAGTAAGTTATATTTCTAAATTAATTAGTACAGATAATAATACAAAGTGTTAATTAGCATACACTACTTATATTTCTGTACTAAACCATATTACCTTGAAAGTCTAAGTATACGATTGATAACATTTCTTATAAAACTCTTGTTAACGAATTATATCCTGATTTTCTAAAAAATCATACAAAAGCTTATAAATTCATACAAGATGCAGCTGTTAATTCTTTATTCTTTATCATTGTAACAATTTCTCTATGAATATGTCTAACAATCGGCTGCTTTATTTGGGTGATGGAACACAACTATCTTTCCTTGCCTCTTGCTCTTTTACGAAGTCAACTATGAGAAAATTTTCGATTTCTATCATATTATCAATTTAAGGAAGGACGGAAATGGAAAAATCAATTGGAAATTGTATGTATATTAACGAAAATCAAATTTTATAGAGAAAAGGAGTTAGATTTGATTAATTACAAATTTGTTACAGATATAAAAAGATTTTATACAGAAAACACATGTTCTTTTCGAATTGTTTGCAATACGATCTGCAGTACAAATTATAATTATACAAATATATTTATATTTGTTAATATTTTTTTCCCTTCCCCCTCTCCTTGCTACGTCAGTATTTCATATTTGTTTGAATACTTTGGGTTGCCCTAATTTATATAGAATAGAGCAACACGTATTGTATTATCACTCATTTGTAATATTGTCCATTGTAAAAAAAAAGCTAATAAAAAGGAATATGATTATAGAATTACTTCAAAAAGAAGTAGAAAAAGATTGTGCAATACAGTATAGATGTAACACCACAACTGCGTTTGGAAATTTGCTGGCACATTCAAGATGTTTCTATGCAAAAATATAAAGTATGTTTATCCCAATAAAGAATCCTAATAATCGAAATCAAAGCAAAACATAAATACATCACGCGAAAATAGATGTATTTTGGATATTCATTAATCTGTACAATATGAAACAATTTTTTCATCGATTTCAAATGACATAATTAATTTTCTTTTTGGAATAAAAGATTCTGTTCTTTTCGCAACGAAGACATAGATTTATATTGATAAATATTTCCGTCTTTGTGGATCTTAGAATTCGAGATATTCGATTCTCAACACGATTCTATCAGTTTATTTCATCATGAATTGTATTCACTTGTATCTATAATTGTGTACACGTTGCACTAATCAAGTTTATTTATTTCATGTATCAAAGCCTGCATTTCTATGGCAACTTTAGTTAGATAGAAAAGTGCAAACGAAGGCAGTGACGATTATGAGTTCAGGCCTTGGCGTTTCTCTTCTTCGAGCATTGCATCGAGCTCATCTGTAAGATTGGCAAGCATATTCCCAATGTCGTTCAAAACATCCGCAGGTTCTCCGCCATTGGAATGATGATTGACTATATGACCACTTATACTACTATTAGGACCACCCGCTATGTATTCTTGTGCTCGGTTGGCCCTTTGTTTTATCGTACCGGCATTCTCATTGGCAAACGGCAACGAATCTGATTCTGTACTGGAACTTGACTGTAAATATAAAAATAAAATAAATGTATATACATTAAGGATATAATAAAATAAATGTATATACATTAAGGAATCGAAAAGAATGAATTACAGTTTATAAAAATATAAAAAATATAAAAATATAAATATTGCGGGATTTTCTAAACATTTTATCGACAATTGTCATTATCGTTAGCGATAGCTAATGAAGATAGATTTCTTCAATATTTTCTTGAAAGTACGAAGTAAATTTAAAAAAAAAATTTTCTTATTGTAAATAAGTATTTACTGAAAAGATAAATATATATTATTTGATTTAAGTATTTAATTTCTTTTTTAATAAATATTTATTTGCAGTAGAAAAAGATTTACTTAATACTATTTAAGAAAATATTATTTAAATTTAGAAATTTTTTTTAGTGTATAATATATATTATATATATATATATATTAAAAAATGCAAAAAAAATTAAATAGATACGGTAAAAACTTTCAAAATTAACATACTTTAAAACTAGCATCTGATCCGTTGCGATGTTGCAAAGCGAGAGATGCAATTAACTCGTGTTCTTCGTTAATGTTAACGCTAACGCTACCCCAAGAACGTGACATGGAAGAAGACGGTCGATTTAATTGCGGTGGTGTGGAAGAAGCTGACGTAGGCACCGGCGTAGGCGCCGGTGGTGGCGGCGATGGATGATGAAGCAAATGTTGATGATGATGAATAAGATGATCGTCACATGAAGCGGTTGGCACCGGCCCGCTGCAGTCTATCACAACGTCACCGATCACCGAGCCACCAACAGCGATTACGGAAGAACTAGTTGTATCTCTAGAGCTTTGTCGCCTTGGAGGTGATGGAGGACATCGTTTTGGAAGATGTGGACTACTTTCGAGTCCATATGTTAATTGATATTTGTTATTCAAGTCTCTCGGCAAGGATTTATATTGACCTGGTGTTGCAGTGACCTGAAATTACATACGTATATCACGACCAAAATTAAAACTATGTCTAAAACAAGCTATATCCAAAACAAGCCATGTCGTAAATTTTTCACTTTAGCTGATTCTTTTTCAAACATATTGCGAGATTTCATTAAACCAATTGATTGCTTTACGTTTTTTAATCAGTCATATTGCAAATTGATTACAATTATATGGCTAGATCTTCAAGAATATCATTCAAATTATATATTGTTATTGCATATTCACAGACATGTTTAGTGATTATTTGTCTAAAATATGCATAATCTTCTGATTAATTGTTTAATTCATTTATTGAAAAATTAAAAGCATTTCAAACTAAAGCAAATATTTACATAAAGTTAGCTTTTTCAAAATTCAATGACCTTGACATATGTTATCAAGGTCATTATTTTAAGTGATCTCGAATACGTTTTAGCATCGCTCGTTGTTATTTTTATTAATAATAAAAGTTATGAAAAAAAGCTTAAAATATATCGTTTTCTGCTATATGCAATATTAAGAATTAATCCCAAACTATTCCAAACCTTTATCCTTGCGTAATGACTCCACGCGAGGTCTACCCTACAAAACGAGAGAGAGGAGTTACGGGAGAGATAATATGAACCTCGTTTCGCGTGGAAAGGACAATCCTAGACAGGAAGGGAGATGGGCTGGATCTCGCCCAGATCAACTACTTGTTATGCGTGACGTGATAATACGCGCATGTCAGGAGTTGCCATTTTACGACGGTCTACTATAGAGTCCTGTACATAAAAGAAACATCGAACTCCCATTAGAGTTCGAATCTCCACCGTCACTTCCAGCACTGCCATATTTAGACCGTTTCAATATCGTAAACTCTGTTTAATATAGAAATTATTCCGTATTCCGTTAACGTAAGGCTCGTAAGTAGAGAAGAAAGTGAGGTGGGACTCGCTTCACATGAAAAGTCGCATCCCTAAATAGGAAGGGGGGGGAGGGGATGGTACTCGTTTCATGTGGATACACATAATATATAATGCATAAGAAAATATACCAATTAAAATACTTTATTTCCTTTTTTTTCATGAAATAAAGAACTCTGATTAGTTGAATTTCTTATGCCTTATGTTATGCAAGAGTTTGTTGCTCCCTGCTCAATTCGCAGGCAGTTACTTTTACGTAAGGAAATATGGGCAGTTAGTAAAATGTAATATATAAAAGTCTGTATGTACTTTATATATAAGCGCAGGTACATTATTGACATAATGTTTGGATTAAAACCATCAAATCAGCAAATAATTTTTCTCGTTCATCTATTTTTGCTTGTATCTATATATTCGAGACAATCGAACATACCTTGGCTACAGGTCGTGGACGAACGAGACAATGTCTTGGTCGTGGAAGAGTGCCCCCACCAGCATCTACAACGGAAACATCATTTGTAGGTGTAAGATCACCATCTTCAAAACTGCGTGGACGCCAATCGAGAGATTGTGGATGCGATGTTGGAGCTGGTGATGGAGGATAACCAAGAGGCACATCCTCTAAACTTTCCAAAGATTTTCCTCGGGAGTTAGTACGGCCAACTGTATTGTAATCGGTTGGAAACGCGGCGTACATACTTTTCCAAGTAACATCAGAAGTAGTATCGCTTCCACCTCTTTGAAAAGATCTAAGTACAGGCGAAGAACAATTTTCATCAGGTGATGGTAAATCAGGTCCACTTCGTTGAATAACAACGTCCTAAAAAATCATAAATTATACAATAATTTATTATTGCATGACATTGTTAACATATTGATTAAAATAATTAGGAGATTTTTTTCCAACTAAATTCGATACTGATGAGAAAAAATAGAGAGAATTTATAATTTACCTGTGTATGCCCAGGATGTGGCGGCAAGCGCGCAAGATCAAGTGGTTGTATACGCTTGCCAGCGCGAATATCTTTAACTCTTTTAATTGCTAACAATAATTTTTTCTGATGTCCTAACCGTACTATACCAATGTCTTCAAGATCCTCCCAAGTGAGAGTTGTTACGTCTTCGACGGATCGCATACCCTGTTGATGAAGAGCACCAAGATATTCCTCAAGTCTGAGAAGCCTGAGCCATTCTTCGAGCGATCCAGGCACATGTTCTGGTAAACCATCTCCTATATTTAAATTATCTATTTCCGCTTTTAGTCGTTTTCTATGATTAGGTTTTTTGATACCTATAATGTAATGTATAAAAAAATGTATATTTGTTTAATCAGGCCTGTTAAAATTTGGCCCGTGAGCCGAAACGCTTTCTTCAGCCATCTCTCCGCCGTCTCGATAGAGTGAGATGGAGCAAATAACAAAAGATAGACGCTAGAATTCAGGTTTATCCAAGCGCCGAAAAGTGAAGTTAAGAGAGCCCGTTTTTCAATCTGTAATCTCTATCTGTAAATTTAATCTGTAAACAGTTGCCGTTTTATTTTGCCTTTCATTCTCTGCCTACATCCTATGATGGAAGTAATACTTTCCCCATGGTAACATTCATAATAATGTTATACAGATCTTCTGCATCATTATTTCTTATTATAGAAAATATGAATGAATGTTCTTCTATACAGCACAGAAGTTTGCAGTAATACATTGCAACATTGCATTTCAACGATGTTTAGACAGACCTGAATCAGGCGGAGCGCTGGCGTCTATCCTTTTATTATTTATGCTTCGTTTCGCTCTATCGAGACAGTAGAAATGTGGAAGTGTTTCGGCTTACGAACCGAGTTTTGGAGAGACCTTGTAACTATAGTAATACTTATAAACTAGATAAACATATCTAATCTAAATATACTTAGATTAGACTCGTTATTACAATATGTGCTTTACCTATAGCCGTGAGATCCTCTGGTGTCATACGCGTTATAGTTGCAAGGTCATAACCAGCGGAAGCGAATAAAGGAAAATATTCCTCGAATTGAAGTTCAGTTAACCAAGCGTGAACGACGTCAAGATCTGTCGGTCGATCAGGATGACTCCCGAGTGAACTAATAGAGCATCTAGGAGACGAGGCAAGAGCACCAGGCCCTCTAAGTCCTAAGTGATATCCAGACGCTCTTCCAGAATCCAATGATGCCGTAGAATGTCTAGAACCGGAACCTGATCCGGAACTACCAGGACTGTCTCTACCAGGACTCTGGGTCATATCAATACCTAAGAAATATCCAAACATTCGTATTTTACAATTATATTATATAGTACTTTGAAATTAATATTATAAACAATGTGATACGAATTTTTAGACGAGAATAGATTTAATTAAATAAAAGAGAAATCTTATATTTGATTGTTACAATGCATATTAAAATCTTTTTCAATCTTAAAACACATAAGAAGAGAATTCTTAGAATAGTAATATTACTTACTAAATTGTATAAACAATTTAATAATTTTTTTATTCTAATAAGCTCTTACAAAAATATTAGTTGTCATATATGTAATCTTCATATAAGAAAGATAGATAAAATAGAAACAAAGATAAAATGCGAGCGAATTTTTACCTTGATAAAATTTGTTTCCGATAAATTTAGGTGAAAGGATATCTTCCAAGAATATTATCCTTCCACCATAGATTTAGCTATCTAGGGATCGATTATTCAAACAATCAATCAGTTACTTTTTAGTATTGAGGTCGACATATGCTCATGGCAATTAAATAATCAGCATGCGCATCACAAGAGCATATGAGAAGTATAACACAGGGCAGAGGCTTAACGTATTAAGAAGAAGAGGTCGACAGGAATGACGGACAAGATTATCTGCACCTTAATTACACTATAGTCGAAAAGCATCGATTTACAGTTGCATCTATTTATAATCGATTTTTAAAATAAATACTCGATCATGTCCATTCTTATTTTACACTCTTCGTGTTAGAAAAAAATTAATCTAATAATATAACTTTACATATAATTCGCACCTTGATCTTCGGCATGGGCATACTTGCCAATCACCGGCGGAAAGGTGAAGCCCGAATGTGTAAAAATAGGTCCTGGACTTTTTCCAGATGGCACCACGTAGGAACCATCGTCTGTTGTACCTCCGGGGCCGCTTCCAGAGAGGAAGCAATTATCCTCGCTGCTAGCATATCCAGCCGAGCCGAAAGAGGAACCGGAATGTCGAAACACATCTGGTACAGCTGGTGGAGCTACTTTCTTTGCTTGAGTCACGGCTTTGGATGGCCGACTCATACCGCCAACTAAGAAGAAACAGAAAAAGAAGTTAATCCATTGGTGCATTTCAGATTACATATTTTTCATTTTTCTACATTTATATGCATAATTGGTATATATATATATATATATATATATATATATATATATATATATATATATAAATATATAAAACACATTTAATTTTTTTTGTCCTGAGCATATGCAGAATGTCTATATATCTATACAGCTGTGTGCGCGTGTGTATGTGTAAGTTCTACTGACAATGAATCAGTAAAATAACTTTAGGATCTCACATAAGCCGTAATCAAATAACTTTATATACCGCGATTTCTGAGTACCGCTCTTCTTAGCCAAAGTGCGCAAGAGCATACCTATTATACTTCCATCATGAATCATATCTAGTGTAGCAGTTGAGCGATATACTCGTGATCATTGTGGAAGATCATGCTTGTGATCAGCGCCGGACGGAGATGTCTAGTTTGTGACAGATGGCAGCCGAGAGGAAGCAATTTCTGCTTTCTCTAAAGGTCTTGAGTTAGTCTGCGTTCGAAAACATCATCTTATTCTTGTTTTACAATGGAATAAATAATAAGATTAAATAATAAGGATGAAACGACACACGAAGGCACTCGGGTGATGTTTCCGAACGCAGCCTTAATTTTTCCGATAAAATCTGAAAGAAGCAGGATCTTTCCGTCTTCGGGATAGAAGATGAATGAAGGATCCGCGGATGAAAATGCAAAGTCAGTGCAGATTTCAAACAATATCTCTTGAGAGAAGATAATGGAATATTCTTGAATAACGATTATACAAGAAAACAATCACGCGAAGATATGAGTGGAAATTTATCGGATCGGACATTAACGAGCAAGAATTCAAGGATGACGGAGTTATTGAGCAAAAAGACAGTATGCGTGCAAAGAAAGAGAGTAGTAAGACCCTTGGAAAAAATGAGAAAGGAAGGTTTGCGTCTTATCGCGGAGAAAAAAACGGCGAAGAATAATAAAGAAGAGAATCAGAACTCAGATTCCAAATCGAATATGAACGATTCATCGCCTGAGGAGATACGATAAGTACAACCATTCGTCTTTTTTTTTGTACTGATTAAAAGTAGATAGTCGCAAGGAAGAAAGACCTCCATTTAGAAGTCTTTAAGAAACTAAGTAACCTAGAGAAAAAAATGGCTCTGAATAAAGTCATAACTTATCTCTCTAGAAACACATGGAAACTTAGTTTCGATATATACTTATACTGCAATCAACAGCACCCCAACCAATAAATACCTGAAGGAATTAGATTTTAACCCGAAATACATGCTGTTCAGAAGAAGCATGATGCAAGAAGACAGATGGAATTAAGATGGAAAAAATAATTGAGGAATTTAATCTACGATAATGGAAAGTTCGATGTTCAGGTTAAAAAGGATCGAGGGACTGGTAATAGCTGGATTCTCAATATATCTGTCTGGAATTCAAAGAAAAAAATATCCCTGATAATCGTAGTTCTTTTGGAGAATGGTGTTATGGGTATCGGTTTTTCATTTCTCATTAGATGGAGCTTTAAATGTAGACTCCTAGGCCATGTCAACAAAGTGTGTGACGAGACTTGCTTTACCTGTAGCAGAAACTATAAAATTATGAAGAGCAGAAAAACCTTGCAAAGAAACTAAAAGATGCGTACAATGGAGCTAATAGTACATTGGATAGAGTCATGTCCAGCATACAAGAAAGCAGCGGAGATCTTACGATGGCAAATAAAACCATATCATATCCAGAAGCATCAAGATTGATGAATAAAGCATGGCGCAATGCTGATACCCAAAGACCTGTCTGGCCAAAATTGGAATATGGGAAAAGAAACCTTTTCTTCAGTATTGCAGAAGAGAAATCTGATACCTTCAGACCAGGGAAGTAGCTGCACCAATCGAATCAGAAAGCAAGAAGTTTAGCCAGAGAAGAGGATTAGATATAGGACTCGTAGATTCGAAGCTGAAGCTGAGGAAACTAATGGAGATGATTCCAGATGCGGATCGATTAATCGATAGAATATTGATTATTGTGGAGTTATAATGTAATTTATATAACAACATGGAATTTTTAGAATTAGACTTAAACTCTAATTAAAACACTAGTGTTCTATGAAAATTTATGCGTAAGATATTGATGTAGTAATATATAAAGATATGTCAGTAATAAAGATGTGTCGCATTTTATCAATAAAACAACGATCGAAGTTCGAGTTTTACTTTAGGATCCCCAGACATATGGAAGAAATTATAATCAAGAA
>Ga0157364_1000937_pt1 | contig 23014 bp, 16 predicted proteins | sample AttsexASBM2_FD_111476 | JGI IMG/M metagenome (GOLD analysis project Ga0157364, IMG submission 111476) | Fungus gardens microbial communities from leaf cutter ant in Ribeirão Preto, State of São Paulo, Brazil - Atta sexdens ASBM2 | ecosystem: Host-associated > Fungi > Mycelium > Unclassified ...
ATCAGAAATGTATATGTAAAAGTCACTTAATGATTTTTGTGTATTTATAAAAGTGATGAAAATCAACTCAGGATACGCTGAAGAAAATTACTTAAAAAAAACTTATTAAATCTTAATATATGTTTCTTTGAATAATATTAAATAACCATTTACTTAGAGTAAATAAATATTTATTCGATAAAAGATGATAGTTAAATCAAATTAATGGTTTTTGTATCAAATAAATATGTTTATATGTAATAAATATTTACTTAGAATTATTCAAACAAATATTTATTGAAATTTAATATTTTTTCCAGTGGAAGGATTAAGTGGTCTTGATAGAGCCATATTAAGTGTTTTAAGATATTACTTAAGATCTTAATAAAAGAAAAAAAAAACGAATTATAAATACCAAGGAGTAAGTTTTACACGAGACCTGTCATAACATAATATAATTGATTATAATCTTAATTCTTTTCTCGTTCAATGAGGTTTCATCCTCTGCAAAGTATTCATTACTGTTTACTCATGACGTAAACATAGAAAATAATGCACGCGAGTTAACTATCTTGTTCTCCTGATCGCAGCTTATGATTGTATTCCCTTTTCCGTATAATTCAAGATAGCGACACACGACGAACTATTTCCCAGGGCCGTGTCGACGATGGATATCGTGCGAGTAATAATTGGAAGATGATACACCGTCGCCTTGAGCGAGCAGGGTAATTGCTTGTGTAATTCTTAATTTCACGTTACGCTGAAATTCCGATTGTGACGTCCCTCATCTCCGCGGTATCTCGCATCTCGTGTTAAGCCGTGTGACGACGGCGCATGCACTACCTACCTCGCGCCGCAACACGAGACCGCCATCGCGTTGCACGATAGACAAACGCTGACACGGTTCGTTAACGCACGCGCGAGCGCGCTAATTAATTCGTAGATAACTTTTGATTTCACATCGCGCCGCGGTAACGTGGGACGAGTGATTTATGGCGACGCGTTCGCTCCGATCGTTAATCGAATTTTCACGTGTGCGCGTGATAATTGAGAAAAATCGTTGCCTGGCGAGACCCACGGTTCGATCGGAATAACTCGATAACTCGGTTAAATAACATCCCGCGATTAAATAATTGGCAATCAACGTTCTCTCAGAGAAAAGGAAGACGGGGTTTGAAGGTAAAATCGCCGGCAGCTTTTGATGTCGTGTGTAAGATAAAATCCTTCACAATTCTTTTTTCACGCAATTAATAAGTAAATAATATTTAAAAAATAATTAATATACTGGAAAAAAATACTAAATTTTAATATTTGTTTGAACAGTTCTACGTAAATAGTCACTAAATGTAAACATATATTTATTTGATACAAAAACCATTCATTTGTTTTAACTATCATTTTTTTTATTAAATAAATATTTATTGAGATTTAGTAAATTCTTTTTCATTGTAGATATTACAATTCTTCTTGTAAACGAATAAAAGATAATTAACGTTAGAGATTTATGTTTATATTAATATTTAATCGATTTTTACTTACATATGCTAATAAAGAATTATTGTCGTATGCGTTATTAATGAGAAATGAGTCGGGATGAGATCTAAGTTCGAAGCATCGATTAAAAGTGCTTAAGTGCTTATTATCCAGCGAAACATAAATGAATATACATACATGTATACGTGCACGTGGTTGTACAACTATTATGAAATGAGATTGTTGGATATTCTGTGAAAATCGCGCTGCGTGTGGTAACCATTTAACAATTTGTAACAGCTCCGCCGTTTATTGGAAGCTATTAAAACTTCACTGTAGCAATATTAATACATTCGCAGCTAATAGTTGCGTACTTTCTAATAGGAGTTATTAGCTCGTTACGCCAACCGCTCGAACTGTTTAACGCGATGTTGGCGGCGATAACACGCCGCTATTGACGGAGAGCGTCTCTTTTCACGATTCGCTATCGTCGCCATTTCTCGCGCTCGCGATCACGATATTATCTTCTCCGATTAATTACCTCTCTCTTTCGCATCGCCTGGGGTATTATTAGTGCAATTATTATTATCATAATTAGCGGTGATCGCGTCGATCGTCGTTTCAACTTGCATGCATAATTTGCAGGGCGGATGGCGACTTTTTGAGGCCTGAAGCCTAATAATCCTCCAGAGATCCCGGCGGGCACACAACGAAGTGAAGAGAAGTTAAAGTAATGTAGCGTATCCCTTCCCCTCCCCCTATTTTCTATTCTGCATAATGTATATAATTTAAAAAGATGACATACATCTTTTCTCTCTGAACAAGATTATTATTTAGCGAGGCCTGTTAAAATGTTGAGTCTCTGAGAGAGATTTAAATTTTATTTCGTAAATGTCGCGATTGTGAATCAAATTGAAGAAGACTCGAATACAATCAGAAGATCGAGTTCTATCAATATTTTCGTACAGAGACCCATTTTTTGAGAATTGGTAAAATGGCCGATATAAAAAATGTATCGCTGGGAATGGAGGAAAAGGGTCCGATCCCGTAGTACAGAAGAAGGCAAGACGGCGAGGCTTACGCCGGGGGGGAGGGAGGGAGGGAGGGGAGGAAAGGGAGTTCGCTCGGTGAAGGGAGACGGGTGAAGCAGAGGACGGTAGAGAAGTGACTCCCACCAGGCGCGGGTAGGCGCAACATCAAAGGGAACCGACTTCTCGTTCGCGAGGTGAAGAACCGGCCATCTCCGGGCCACACACGAATTGCTTTTATACACTTTACGTTCTGTACCACTGAAGTGTAATACCTTTTCGGCGCGCTGCGCCGCACCGCGTGGCGGTCGAGACGCGGGATTACGCAAATCCCGCCTACCAGCAGTCGAACAGGGTGACATGGCTTATACTTTCAGAATTCCTTCGTTTTTCACACCTTTTTGCCTTTATTCCCTTATTTTTGCCTGACGTCTTATCTGTCCATATGACGGAATCCTTTGAATTTATGCCACTTACCGCCGTCAACGTTGCGCCGCGAAAAGTCAAGTCGCTGCAGCCCAAGAAATACATGAATTAAATTAAAGAGATGAACGAGGATTCTGAATGAAAGATGAATTAGAGAGTTAATTTTTAAAATTTCGAATTTCTACGATTTAAAACCTTAACATCGATTACATTATCTCTTAATATCTTTTTCTATTAACATTAATATGTACTCTAAATTTTATTTCTTGATATTCTTTTCTATTGCCTTTAACATTTTTTAAATTAAGTATTATATAAGAGAGAGAGAGAGAGAGAGAGAGAGAGAGAGAGAGAGTTGATTACATAATTTAATTAAAAAATGTTACTATTATGTCAAAATTATCAAATCTTTTTCAAAACAGTCGGAAAGTAACTATTTCGAGAATTTAGATCACGTTTTCCAAACTTTACATTAACAAGAAATTCTTCCGGAAATATCTTTCTCTTCTAAAATCACCGTTATATTAATTTATAGCGGTTGATCCTCAGTGCAAACTTGGTAGATCAACAGCATGTTGATTTACAACACAACGTCCGATCGTAAAGTCAGTTACAGCTGCGCTTTGAAGATGCTCTTTCTAAAAGCATTGATGCCATTTAACCTACGATATTTGCGTTTTCGTAATCCTTTATAGTTCATATTTCACTGCAATTTTTTTTTAATGTCATTAGAATAATTAAATTGCTTGTCATCACGTTGCTTTAGAGATAAAACTTTGAGTAATTAAAAAGTCAACTTAACGCTTTACATTAATTCTGTTCAGTTGAAAATTATTTCAGTTTAAAATTAGCCTCTAACTCGAGCACCTCTGCAAAAAGCGCGTTAGTGAGAGAGCGGCGCCATGGCTCGCTCGTTCTGGCTTCTATCATTTATATGCTGTGAATATCAAGTCATCAACGACTATTCAGACACGTCCAACGACGAATCACGTTCTACGGGCGTGACGAATCCACGCGAAGCATTTCATCCCTGGTCGAATTTCAGGAGGTCACACGACGCGCTGGGCACGGTCTCGAATGTCATTACGATCGACGGACAGTCGAGGGGGTTGGGGGAGAGGGAGGCCCGCGAGGTGTGTCAAATTATACGAAACGGGGCGAGATAGGCGCGAGCGGGGACGGAAAATTGATGGAACCGAGAGACTCTCATAGAGCTCTGCTTCTTTCAAAGAGCTCTACTTCTTTCAAAGAGCTCGCTTCTATCCGTGTGTGACGTGGGGCACCAGCCCTGGCGTTTCACGAAAATCTACAGAGTCGCTCGGCACTTCAATGGCCGTGGGGGAAACCCTCGGCTTTCTCCCCTCCATACTGAAATTGGGGGAAGATGGTTAGTGAAACTGATTTGAGTTAAATGGAGCCTAAATGGTACTCGAATTGACTGCTAGAACCGCGCCGGGCTTTTGTGCGGAATGACATCGAGCGATGTTTTGTAAACCACCGTGAAGCTCCGATCAGTCGCTGGCACGACCACTTGAGTTGCAGTGGTTTCCTTTCAGCTTTAAATCGGAAGAGAGTGAAATAATTTATTTTAGAGAAAGATCATCTGATTTATATTATTAATATATTAATACATTTTTCGCGCAAACAGACATTGCTCTAAATAGTCAAATTAAAGAAAAATTTATTTCTTTTTACCGATTAATTTTATAAATCCTCAGCATTTATAATTATCAAAAATATAAATACAAATACAGATCAACCTTAAAAAAAAGTTAATGCTTATAATAATATATGATAATTTATCGGAGTATTTTATACTATATTTATTTTTTTTTAAATAAGAACTCCGTTTTTTAAATTTATAAAAATAATCTATGTACTTTTTAGATATTATAGTCAAGAGACCACAATCGAGCTATCAAAATTTAAGATTTTTCACGTGACAGGAATTCCTAGACGTCAATGCTTCTTCTCGCGTTGCCAACGGGAGCAAGGTGCAGTGCAATTAAATTCAAGTTCGAAGGTCAGAAACCATTCTGAGTGTAAGACACTATCGAGGTTAGTGTTTTCGACATGCATGGCAATGACAATAGGCGATTCGAATAGGCTGTAATAAACCCTCCTTTCATACGGTCTGGCATTATGCCGAGCAAAAATAGACTCACGAAGCACTTGGAAGCAGCTCTAAAAGTTTCTTATCGACCGAACTCGCAAAATGTATGCACGATGGCGATCGTTTGTTCGATTCTAATCATGACACTATCGCTACGATTGTAAATAACAACTATGGCCGATGTGTAAAAAAAGGCATTCTCGTTGCAAAACGATAAATGTTTAACGATGCATAATCACTGCTGGCCGTCAACAACGTTATTTTATGACTTAAAAAAAAAAGCGGAGTTTCAATCTTTTTTAATATTTTCAGATAAATTTTTTTCGTCTATAAAGATAATGTGCTATTCGTGGAATTGTACCTTTGAACTCTATTGTATTTAAAATCCATAGTTCGTTAAAAAAATTTGATTAAATAATTTTATTATCTATTTTTAACTTTTAATACTATAAATAATTCGGTACATCAACATTCCGATAAAATAAGATTTGTCTTAAAATATAAAACCTATTCAAAGAATGAGATTTTATATTTGAGAACAAACTTATTATAGTATATATAAACTTTTAAAATATATAAAACTGTTATAAAGAAAAAAATAGATTATTGAAGAATTAATATGTAAAAGAAATAATGATAGTTCTGAGCAGGATAGTTGTATTCCCCGACAATACTTGGGATGCACGTATTCTTAGAAGGATTCGAAGTCGACGATCGGCAATACGTTTCTCCGATATATTATGGAAAATAATATAATACTCAAAACGACACTGTTTCAGGCTGCAAACAGCGTTCGCGAAGTGCGTTTCGATACTAACCGCAGTTCACCGCACGTTCGATGCACAGTTGCCATACGACGTCATAAATTCCTTATATATTTCCTGTCGCGGTTACCGGCGCATTTTCAGCCGAGGCAGTTGCAACCGAGCCAACATGGCGACGTGTATGGTGATCTCGCTAATCGATCCGGAGATGCATAGGATATGCAAAATTGTCCTTTCAATGAAAGATGCTTATAAAGACGGGACGATAAATATTTTTTTTCAAAGACCGGCCGTCTTCGTACGAAACTCTTATATCAGAAGTTGCATCAAGAGCGCAACACCTCCTTCCGTCACAGCATTTAATTAATTAATTGCACTATCATGGGATTATATGTATACATACTTATATATATTATTTGGAGCAAGCTGCGACGCCTAATATTAGATTAAAGTATATTATCTAATAATTTTCTTCTCGCGATTCAGAAGACAGAAGAATTAAAATAGCTTTCTAGCTTAAAAAGTTGCGCATTTATCTATTAATATACCTACACTCAAAGAAAAACATGGTGGCAATAATTATAAATGTGACAATTATACAAGTTATACACTAAGAAAAAAATGCTGTTGATTCAATTAAAGTTATATTACGGGCTGTCACTAACATAAGTGATTAATTCATGTATATTTTTTATTGACATAAAGGCTTGACTATTGAAATAATAATTTATGTTTTTATGTTGTAACTGAATAAACTAATAATATACACATATAGCTAAACAAACTATTTTATAATTGCAATAACTATTAAAGTTTGTTCAACTATATAAATTAATTCTATATCTAAAACTTGTATTATTATAATAATTATTATTGTAATACTATTACTGTCTTTTCCTCTGAGTGTAGAGATGTACGAAGCTTCAGAAGTTTAATAAACAAGACTCCTAAGTACGCAGATAAAAAAGTTTCCAATTTTTAATATGTTCAACTGAAGATATTTACTAGATATATTGTAATTCGGAAAAGATAAAGATATGTTGAAAATATACAAAAATCTAAATCGATGAGTCGAAGAAACTACTCTATTATTATTGTTCTCCGATGTGCACGTCATAGAGAAGCATTTCTCTCTGATCGGATGTAAGTTCGAGAGATAGATAATGAGTTCGAATACTAGTCGTGAGTAACTGATCTCTCAACGAATCAAGACAGTTCGATCGAAGAGGAAATAGATTATCCTTGCACCACCGCTTCGAAACCCCCTGAAACGACTTACCGGCCGGCGGATCTGTCGTATGCGGCCGTATAGACATGATAAATAAATTATTGCCTGTGGTTTGTCGAGCTCTCGTGATGGCGTTCTCTCTCCCGTTCTCTCTCTCTCTCTCTCTCTCTCTCTCTCTCTCTCTTTCTTTCTCTCTTTCTCTTTTTTTCGCCACGAACGGAATAAGATATTCTATCATGGTGAGTTACATAAATCTCCTCATTGAATGGGCCTAATTATTGCCGGAGGGTCGCCGAACCAAGGGGGCAGGATCGTTCGCTCTTCCGGGGACTTATTGTCAGCCTAGTTTAGGGCAGGTCCACCGCGAAGGGCGTGTATATATACCCTTAAGGCCATCACAAATCTCCCTTGCCCCCTCCAATGTGCCCCCGTCTTTCAATCGAGATGTTCGTAACGACGTGTGTTCCTCGGTAACGACTGCCCAAGAAGAATCAAGTAGCTCTCGCGCACGCCCTTAATCGAGAACATTATCATGTAAATACGTCGCTGCGAGCATCCTTGCGTAATGATTTTTCTCGCGATTTTTTCGCATGCACTTCGTATTAACATAGACTTCAATATTATATTGTTAAATCTATAGTGTCAAATTTAACCTAACGTGAGTTGCCATTGCTCCTACTATAATAATCGTTATTTTTTATCAAAACGATAGTTAAATTTGACACTATATTGTGTCAATTTGACATTATATAATGTTAAGTGATTATAGATTTAACAGTGATACGTTCGAAGCAGCTTTCGGAAAAATTATGTTCACATACAGTATCTTTAATATATGAAAAGTGACAAAAAAGTTTGTGTAACAAAATTTTGTGTTTATTAAATTAATCAAATAGTAAGTTGATGTTATTTGTCGTGATTTTAATGTTAAAACTCTCTTAAGTAGTAACATATATTTTAAAAAACAAAAAGTCAGTTCTGAAGTGTTCATTACATCTTATTAAATGCCAAAACAATTTTCATCGATTGGTGAACTGAAGACTATTCTGGCTATTGGCTGTCAGGAATTAAGACTTTTTCCATGGAAAAATGCGCAGCCATTATTGATGCGTTCTGAAGCACCTTAAAGTTTGTATCAAAATTAAAGGTGACAATTTTCAATTATTTAATTATTATAATTTAATTATTATTTTTTGTATTTAGTAAATATAATTAGCAGTTTGTTTTTTGTAAATATACATTCCTAATAATTTGATAAACATGAAATTGTGTAGCCAAACTTTTTTGCTACCTTATAATAAATTTCTTGATAAGAGAAATATAAAAGAGTTGAATAGTGAATTTTTTACATGCATATTTTATATATTTAAAATATAAATTAAAATCTAGTATTATTATACAATAAAACGTAGAATGCACATTTTATTATCACTCATGATAAAAATGTCCGGTAAAATTTGCCATTATTCGGGAAACAAGTATAACAGCTATCGCGATTGCGACAAAATGGCAACGGCGGTATGTAAAATCGCGATGGGATTCGTGCAAGGCAGAATAACGAACCTCTCGGTCGGAGTATCACGAATCGATCGGACTCAGAGTTACGCTCGCAAATAAACGCCTCCGGAGGGCTGAAGGAAACATCGCCATCGTCATCGCCGTCGTCGTTGTTACCGTTCGTGCGCCACGATGGAGCCTCAAAGGGCGGCTTGTGGGCATCGAGCGTTCACTTCGTCTGCTCCCGATGGATCGTTGAGCCCACCCATAGATAATGCCCGAAGTAGGCAAGCATGTCTAATGCGTTCAGAGAGCACGTCCATAGATAGAGCGAATCGTGCTCTAGGGAAAAAGACCAGCGAAAGCGTATTTGAGGGATCTCTCATCGATTCGAGATTTATATGTCATGAGTCCCAACGATTTGTCGCGCACAGGTCAATCCGTGTAAGAGTACAAAAACCAGAGAAAATCGGTGCAAAAATGCTCCTCAAATCGCCGATAGACTCGTCGGACTCTGAGACGTGAAAGAGCCTTGATTGCTGTATGAATAACAGATTGATGGCTTAGCATTCAAGTTTGTCTGTTAACGCGAACGACTTGGATTTGAAGCGAATTTCTATTGACAATGTTAAAAATTTTCATCGAAAGATATAATGATACAAAGATATAAAGATGAAATATTTCTTTTCAAAAAGTGTCTTTTTATCAGTTAAATTAAATCGTTTATCGCGCAAATATGAATGAAAAATATTTTATCTCTGAACGAAATATTTATAACACATTTATAAAAATGTATGGTTTAATACATTTTTAAGTATCGAACTTTACGTCGTATTTCAAAATTAAACACGTAAACGGGGAAAACTGATGCTATTGATCCTGTTTGTGTCACCAGCAGATAGAATTTTGCAGTATCTGTGACGAAGGTGACATTCAATTTGTCACCTCCCTAGCTCTTCTTCCATCAGACGTTCTTAAGCTATATCGAATCACTTCCGAACGATAAAGCACGACTTGTTCTCATTCTCCCTCGCTCTTCCAACGGTAAGAAATCTAGACTAGGGTTCACCCTCCCAATAAGTAATGTTAATATTTATTACTCAACATTAAAGCCACAATAGAAGCAAAATTAGACATGTGAAAAATAGATGTAATATAATAATGAATTGAAAGCATGTGTATCGTATGAATTATTAGGTATTATCAGTACAATGATGTAATGAAGAGGATTCAAATTCAGAATCGAAAAATCGTTCACAGTTAACTTATTAGTAAGTCACAATTGTTTGTGAATTATAATATATCTTATCTCGTCTCTTGAATATATTTATATACTAATAATTGCAGAGATTCATATTTATATATTTATATATATGAAAAAAAATATATAAACTATTGGGTTATCTGGAAAGTTCGTGCCGACTAATCTATATAATTTAAGAAATGTATACTAAAATTTAAATCTTCTGCGTTTCAATCTTCCTTCAAAGTCGGCACAAACTTTCCGGACAACCCAATAGTTTAACTTATGAAGAATATTTTTATAGAAATTTTTATACATAAAAATTTTTATTATTAAATAGTATGAATGTAAAGTTGTAGCAATGATCAATGTTAAAATTAAAATTTGTATCATAATCTCTTAAAAATATATTTACATAAAGGAAAAAAATAATCGCTTATTTTTTATATCTATCTGAAATTGTGCGAGGAATAATTGCTGTCTATATACGATTTTAAAAACTATACAATTAAGATTAAGAGTATGTCAGATTTTACAAAGTTAAAGAATTACTTGCGGCGACTTTTTAAACACTGAAACTTATTAGTAAATTTTCAAAAATATCAGCCTGCACTCAAGCTAGTCAAGAAAGGAAATAGAGAAAAGAGCTCGGCTACTCTTTTGCTCATAATTCACGCGAGGTGTTATTTTGTTGAGTTTGTGGTTCTGAGTAAATCTTTTGTACGAGAGTGCTGATCGGGGATCTCTCTCACGAGAGTATTGTTTCCCATTCGACTCACAGTCGTGCCGCAGCCATCTTCGTTCTACGAGGGTCGCGTGCCTAATAAGTGATGCTTTAGAGCACCGTCACCTTCGCGGAGGTTAACAAAGCCAAGTCGTTTGTTCGATTGGTCGCGGCCACTCAGCCGTATTGTTCGGCCGTTCAAAGGCCGCTGGTCATCTGCAGGTATTTACCTCGACAGTCAGAAAAGCTATGATCGTTCGCTAGCGCCTTTGACTATCATTTTCTAGCGAATTTCAACGACACGGGACTCTGGCCACTTATTGTTAACTGAGAAATATAAATACATGGAAAAAACAATTTTGCTGAAGTATCTAAACACTAATTAGAAACAGATATACAAATAATTTTACTGGACCATCAAAATAATTATGTAAAAAATTCGAGCACGACAAGCAAAAAATGTTGACACTTTAGTAATCAATTTGAGTGTCTTACATATATTTATTTCAATACTTAATAAAATTATTATCAGATTTGAATCTAAATTTTTAGATACTTCAACAAAATCGTGTAAGAAATAAAAAATAATATATGTGCGATAGAAATTACAAAAATAAAAAATTTTTTCCAAGCCTTGAGTAACGCGATGGACTCGATTAGACGGTTTTTAATGATTTTTCTTAGAAATAGAATTTTTGATAAACAATTAAACAAAATCATAAATTTTAACTATAATATTGTTACTATGTAAGTGCATTAATAACATTTATTTTCCGTCTACAAAATATTTAAAAAGATAAATGGCAATCGATTAAAAATATCACAACTCGATTTCTCGAAGATGAAAAAAGAAGTAATATCTTCTGGCTAAATTAAAAAATTAAATACGAAAGTATACATTTCGCATTAAAATCAACTACATTGCTAGCAGAGTTTACCAGTCACGTTTCATCTCCTCGTGCGAGGGGATCGGAGCGCAGAAGAGGCGATGAAAAGCTCGAGACGCGTTTCGCGAGAGCGTGAAAATTTCGGTGCTTTATCGCCCGGCGCGTTCGCTCTCTCCAGCAAGCAGGCAGAGGTAGCGGCGGCGGCGCGCGGAGGAAGGGGAGCAAAAATCCCTCGCGATATAAATCGATTTACGGGGCGAGCGTCAAAGGGCCGCTCGACCAATCGGCTGGTGGACGAGGCGGTGCTCGAGCGGAACGCGCTGTGCCGTGCGAGCGGAGGCGCCGCGTTGAGAGGGAATGCGTTTCGCCGAGTGCGCGACAGGGAGGGTAGAAGAGCCGGGTACACGAAGTGGGGCTAGCACGGCGGGCATGGGCGAACGGCAGGTCGTGCTGGTGGGATCGTTGGGACTGCAGCGGGGATCCGGCACACACACGCATCCAACGCACGTTGCATCGTACGTGAAAGGTGGGAGGGGGAGGGGGGGAGCCGCCCATGAACCGCGCTGCGCCTTCCTCGCCTCCGTGACCTGTCCCGAACCCGAACTCTCGTCAATTATGACTAAATACACGTATCGCATCTAATATGGAGGACATAGCGATGGGATGGGCCGACTGCGACGGAGACTTGTCGTCTAGCCGAGCGATCGAAACTCACTATCTACGCGAGCACTTCGGATAACGTACCTCTAAAGTAGGATATGCTGGGTTGGCTGGGTTGCGCCGGCATCGACTCTGTCGTTAGCGTCGATTGAACTTCCTTCTGTATGTCATACGGTTGATAGAAAAAATACTATGCCTCGTGTGTACATATAAATGCATACCGCCGATCTTATTTGGTTCTTACGAACGTAAATATCTAAACAGACCGGAGGACTTCAGGTAGCACCGAGACGAATTAGTGCTGTTTAGACAGGATGCGTTTCTATTTAGCGTCGCTAAATTTGATGTTAACATGTTTGTTTGACAATTACTTGCCTCATGTAGGGAGGATTGTGTTTATAGACAAGTTAGAGAAATCGTCTAAATAATCGTCCAAAAACTGCGAAAAGCTTTTTTAAAATCTACTCTGTGCAATGTGATTCATATCTAAACAACTTTAACTATCTAAACATTTGTATTTTTTATAAACTGTTGTATTTGATATTAACATTAATGCAACATTTATTCTGAAGTTCTAAAGACGCCGCAAAAATAAATGATAAATATCTAAACGTTTTTAGCAAGTCGTTGTATTTGATATTAACATAATATTAATGCAACGTAATTGCATAAATCAGCTTTCTAATTAAAAGCTATCAAAAAATGAATGACAAATTGTCATGCGAAGCGTGGGAAATATTGAAATTGTCTATGCGTAAAGATAGTTTTTATATAAATGCATCTCGTATAAGTCTTCCTTGATTTATCTAATATTTGCTAATCAGATGCATCGAACGCGGTACCTATCTGCATGTGCAAGTCTGACAGAATTGGTTTGAAAAGCGGGTAGATTCACGTCCCGATTTCAATAACGCATGCGAGGTGGCCTTTTGACATTCTGACAAATGTCACGTGTTCACGGGAGAAAGTCATTTTACAAAGGGCTCATAAACTGAACATGATAGCTAATAATATTGCATGCGATTAACTCTGCAAGTTAATACAATATGTCATTATGCTATTCTCTAGTGTTTTAAAACAATATTATAAACATCTACATGGCAGAAACGAGAACAACAGCAAAGTCACAAAATTTTTTAAGTACGAAAAATTTTAAATTAATATTGCACATTAGAATGTTACATATAAATAATATAATAATATTATTGTATCATATTTATGTTATTATTAAATGTGCTACTAATGATAAAACAATGACTACACATATTGACAAAAAAGGAGAAAGAAGATGTCCGCTGTTCTATAAATTAATTATAACAAAAGCATCACAACGATCGTCTCGTTACACACATAAAAGGTAGGTCATTTTTTACCAGTTCGAAACGCATACGAACGGACGCGGCGCGTGAAAAAGAAGGAATTATCAATTAAAGGTCGGTCTTTCTTACTTTGTAAAAAATGTCTTAATGTAATCGGCGTTCGCGTGTGGCCCGAGAACGACGAAACTGGTGGCCGCTGGAAGCAATCAAGCGGGACGGAGGGAAAGAAATGAGGGCGGAGGAGACAGAAAGGGAGGAGACGGAGACACACAGGCGTAAACTTTCCGAAAAAAAATCCTCATTGATGGATAGTTTATCGCATCCCTGTCCTGCTGGTGATTTCTTCCCTAAATCCTACCTTCAATCCTCCCTCCCCCTCGTCCACATTCACTGCACACGTATACTGCACACACGCACCTATCATCTCTCTCCTCTTTTACTGCACGAGGGTTCCCCCTCCAAACCAACCTGGACAACAGAGCCTACCTAAATATCGGGGGATCATGCTAAACGGCGGCAGATCAAAGGGACCGACAGAATCCGGTGGCGAGCTATCATAATAATTAGGCTCGCTCGCGCCTCTTTGTATCGGGATAGAAAAGCCGACGTGGAAGGCCGAGAAGAAGAAGCGAAGACGCAGAAGAAGAGGAAGAAAAAGGGCCGCGGACGGTCCGGTTGGTCGAACTGGCCGAGTAGAGCGGTCGGCACCGCTCCTGCCTGCTAAATTGAACTTAAGGGGACTCTAAAAAGATTTTACTGATTTCGGAATGGGAGATCGCGCGATCCTCGCAATTGGCAGGCAATCCACCATCCGCCGAGTTTCGCACCAGTTTGATTGATTCAATAAATGTTTCTCTACGATTCTTTAATTGCCGGAGCAGTCGCGTGATGTCGTGTATTAGAATTAAATACAGGGTGTCCATGAAACAAATAGGCACTTTGGACGAGCGTGTTCTCTGATCCATTTGGAGTTCATCTTTCGTAGCGAGAGACGGAAGACCAATTGTTTCTCGTATTATGAATGATTGACAACCAATTATTATTATGCTTGTTTCCGAAGAATAAAAGAGTCTCATTTTTCATATATCTTTAAATGGATTGTGTTTTAGACAAGTTACAATGTGAAACTTGGTCATTGGAGTGCCTAATGTCAAAAATTAAGCAGTTACGAATGAAATCATCTAATCAAATGTTCGTGTAGGAAAATAACTCCAATTTGGAGAAAGAATATTTTGTCTTGTCTCATTTGTGTCTATTTTGAATAGCTCACAAAATGATATAGCAGAGTTATATGTCTATTCAGATAGACAGAATCCAATTCAATAGAATATCATATATTCATAATAGTTAATAAAGTACATAAAGCTAAGACTAGAAATTAAGGTAAAAATATGAGAAAATTATTTCATAATCTCTTTCTTGCTTTCTTCTTTGATCGTAGAAGTGTTGACAGGTGAAATTTACTTTTCAGTTTCCTCCGGTATTAATTTATCAATATCAAAGACATTGTTACGAAAGTCACATTAATCCTATGCGATGTGATTGCCTCCAAGTACTGACACAATTGTTCCTCACAGGTACATGTCGCGTTTGCGCGATATGTATTTTTCAGTTATGCTACTTATGTGTAATAACAACTATTAATCCGCAGCAATCTAGATAGACAGGATGTCGATAGGATTGGATTACACGTTGCATGCAGTCGCGCACAATTTAGTATCGTCGTGTACTGCTAAGCACGGTAAATTGGTTGACGCGATTTATTACAATTATCGGTGCTCATATTACAGGCTCGCGAAATCTGCTTCTGTGAAATTTCAAAGGCACGAAAGCGACTCATCACTCGGTGAAAGCAAATTGTTTCTCGGTATTATATAAATTCATATTTGCATCACAAATCGGCAGGTAATATCGATTTACGACGCATAGAAATGACAGAGAAATATTACGTTCATGTATATACGAAGTATCTATGTAATGTAAGATGAATTTTCATGCAATTTTTGCTACGTTCCCTTTACATAACATGGCATTTATAACTTTCATTTGTAAGTAATTAATAAATGAAAACTTTTTTTAATCTTATCCTACTAATAGAATAGGAAGATCAATATTTCAAATTATATTGCTAAATTATATTGCTAAATATTAATATAATAATAATCAATACTGTTCTTATAATATTAAATAATATAACTTTTATTTTTGTATAAAATTGAAATAATTAAATAATACACGTTATATAACGTTTTCAATCTTTAGCATCAGTGGAAATTGAAGAGCATGAAAATGTCTCGAAACACAACGTGCACGTATAACGATCCGTCGGATGCGTCCGGTGAAGCAATTCTATATCGGCTAAAAACCACGAACATGTGGAAAAAACACAACAACACAAATGACATGCACCACAGAATTCAGTGGTCTTCGATTCTCTTTAAATTGAACCTATTCAATAGAAATGTACACGCTCGCTTTTTCTTTATTTCTTCCAATTCATACAAAAAATTATGACAACAATAAGTTACAATCCGGGTTGCTTGAAATTACTGTAGTTCGCCCATAAATTTCAACCCATATAAATTCTAATAATAAAACAAAAATATTCTTATTCGATAATAAATTAATAATTCAAAATATTATAAGTTACTGCAGTGCATTATTTTTTCAACTTATACATATATATTATAATATAAAGATAAAACTATATAATTATTTTTAATCGCAAGATAATAGAAGTTTTATAGCATTCCTATCTCTATTTACATTTTATAGATATTTATTTAATGTCACGACACAAGTATTCCATTACAAGAAACAATTAAGATAATCGATTAAAAAAAAATAGCACAGCATTTTTTTCATTTGCCTTACATGTATAGTTTTTAAACGCTGATATTTCATCTTTGCATATAATATTTTTTAACTTTTGCAATTCAATAACATTTATAACAGAAAGGTAATATACATCGAGCAATGCTAGTTATCAACGAAAATTGCCGCAATTATTATACATAGCTAAATCGATTCTCAAATCAGACTGTAGATAATAATCTGTATATAATAGAACATGATATTCTTTTATCGCAGACCTTACATGATCAATAATATACTGATCAGTAATATTAATTCAGTAATACTGACAATACGTATCAATAATTTTATAACCTTATACACAATCAGTATTATTGACAATATTTCAGCTCAATTTTATGTACATTATAGATTTCACAAGGTCAATAATTTATCAGTATCAATGGGTACTGACAATACTATTGACGGTGACCTGGATTTTTTGATTCTCAAACATCAGTATTGCTGTGATAGAGGATATTGATGCTCAAGAATGAAGAAATTTCACTATCAATATTCTACATCAATCAATCAATCAATATTAATCAATAGTATTATCAGTACTTATTGATGAATCAGTTTATTGATTGATGAATCAGTTTATTGATTGATTGACAGTATTATTAAAACGTGCAACATCTCTATAACTATAACGTTATAAAATAGACCAACAATCATTATCTACGGCAATCATCATTTTTCTTTGACAATTCGATCTACATTCGATTAATTCTATCTCTAATTTATTATAGATACTTCCGCTTATTGAATTAATTATAGTCTTTGAGAATCTATCACTATTACACGAGAAAGAATTTCTCTTTTATACATGAAAAAAACGATATTCTAATTTAAAAATTTGATTGTAGAATATATTATTTTTGTATACAGTCTGATATATTTCACATTTACAAATTATATCTCACCAGCAAGGCGATAACTTTGTCGCATTGCAACTGGTAGGTATAATTTACACGTCGACATTGCCGGCTTAACTCATCTGCAAGGTCTCGCAAATACATATTTAAAAAGAAAAACTGAAAATATATATCTTTATCGTTATTTATATCGCGCGTATTTATATTTTATACTCAAATAACCGTGCGATAATACAAGCAAGTAGAAAGATGTGGATAATAATAGAGGAAGTAACTGACAAACGCAAATTATAGAGATGTTACGCATAATGTATAATGCATAATATTACGGAAGACGAGTCCTCGTCGGTTCCTCCATGCGGAATATATCGCGCACTATCAGATGTATTTGCGCGCCGCACGTCTCTCAAACTCGTTCGTCCCGCGTGATCGAGACGCGGCCGTTAACATCCCGCCCGATAATCCGTTCCCAAGACCCGCTCGCGGCGGAGGCCGAAATCCACGCTCCGGGTGGGACGAAATCACGGTGGGCCCTCGTTAGTCGCCCTCCGCGTCGTGGAGGGTCAGTCCCACGTCATTCTCGAGCGAGAGAACGCGCCTTTTGAGACGGAGAGAGAAAGAGAGAGATAGAGGAGCGCAAGATAGGAGCTACTTCAGGGTAGAATAAAGAGAGAGAGAGAGAGAGAGAGAGAGAGAGAGAGAGAGAGAGGAAGAGGAGCAGAGGGGGTAAAAGGAAGGAAGGACGGTCGCGCCCGCCACGACGCTGCGGGATGTTAAGTACGTCTCGTAAAAATTCCATCCCGTAGCAGCGGCGGCGTCATTTTGCTGTGCCGGCTACGTTAGGTTACTGTAGGCGGGATCCGATCTCGCCCGGCCCACGGATCCGCCAAAGGGGCGCGTTCTCGTAACGGAGGTGGTACCCGGTGCCGTGGCAGCGGCTTCGAAACGTGTTTCTGAACTCGAACGACTCCACCGTCCTTCTACGCGTGCGCTAAGCCGGTCGTGAGGAAAGCGCCTGCCCAACACCGGTGTCGGGGGATCCCCGTCCACCGTACCATTTCGCGTCACCGGCTTCGACTGGCCTGAGAGGAGGCACCCGGCTGCCTCCTTAGCGCCGAAACTCGTTAAACGTCGACGTATTGACGTTTCGCGCGCGTATCTCGCTCGTTGCGGATGTCCTAGTGACGCACGGCATCAGAAACGCGTCTCTCTCTCTTTCTGTGTACTGGTGTTTAGTGAGGACAGCGAAGAGGACTGAGATATTCGATCGAGTTTCTACTCTCGGCAGAACAGGTTGTCGTTTCAGGACATTCGAGAACAGAAACGTTCCATAGCGCGCTCGCTATGAAGCTCTGGTATCATATTTTGGTGTCCAGTTTCGAACGGACGACGGTGGTAGTGCGCTAGAGTGAAGGAAGATCACGAGTCGACGTTTGATGGAATGATTGACATCTCTCGTCTACGAGTTGATATTTGACGAAAGCATTGAAGCTTCAAAGAGATGTTTCGACGAGAAATAGGAGACGGATCCGGACAATGATGTGATTCGTGTGCGGAAGAGCATAATGACGGAGAATGCGAGTGCGTTGACAGGTCATCGATAGCGATTAGTGCGATTGATTTTGTGACTGTGGCTCGAGTCGGTGGCTCCCTGCGAAGATTGTCAAGGACTTGAATATGTTAGGCCAGTGAATGAGACTTGATAGACCGTGTGGTGATCCCGTGAACAGTTTTAGAACGTAAGTGCGTTATCGAAAGAATGCGCGGTGCTTGAAGGATTAACTTGCCGTGGCCTCGCGACTGGCTGTTAAAAGCCACCAGGCGAGTGTCTCGAGCTTTTTAATTTAGCTTCTTCTATATCCGCGCGCGGCATGTGTACAACGGAGATGACGGAATCGTACACGATGTCGCCGTCGACAACGGTATCTTCCAGCGCCGTGACGCCCGGCTGCGTGAGTGGCTCGTCTGCACACCGACGGACATCGTGCAGAGGCTCGCCGGGTCGAGGAGATGTTCAAGACGATGAAGACGAGATTTCCGTAGGCTGTCCCAGTCCACTGCCGCTGGTAGTAGCGACACCCAACACGGAAGACGAGTTGGCCTCCTCCAGGGAGGATTACGTCGACCGTCTGAGCCCCAGGAGAACCTATCCACGAGACTCGATGACGGAAGACGAGGAGAGAGATTATTCCCGCAACGGGGAATACAGGATGTCGAATGGAAGAACAAGTAGCAGAGCTCGCGAAAGCGGTGATTCGGTCACAACGCTCAGAGATGACGAGGAGGACGAGGAGGAAGAAGAAGAGGTAGACAGCAGGACCGGTAACAACGGAGCAGCGGCCGCTGGTACTACGGACGATTACTTTAAGCCGCTGAAGCGCCTGAAGATGGTGCAGATGCAACATTCGGATGAGGAGGATGAGAGGGAACGGGAATCCAATGATCGCGGAGTTAAGTCTTTCAGTATCCTCGATATCTTGTCGCATCGACCGAAGGCAAAGATCGTCCGTCCCTGGGACACAACGGATTCCGGTCTCACTCATCAACATCGTCATCATCTACAGCAGCAGCAGCATCATCATCATCATCATCATCACCATCAGCACCATTTGCATCACCATCATCACAGTAGTCACCCGAGTCACGCGACCGGACCCCGAGACCTCTCACTGATGGGTATGTCACTCGCGTCTATGTCCGGTTCCATCAGCGAGCCGCCTCTCAGCAGCTCCTCGTCGTCCGGAAGGAGCTCCGTGTCGGATTCCGGTAGCCCGGACCCGCTCGCCCATCATCACCATCATCACGCCGCGCTTCATCACGCGGGCATTCATCCCGGCCTGCATCATCCGGCGCTCCAGCAGCCGCAGCAGCAGCAGCTCAAAAGGAAAATGCCGCAGCAGCACGGCTCCCACGCTGGCCAAAACGGCAAGAGAACTACAGGGCAGGGCAGTCCCTTGGACGCACTCTTCCAAATGACCAGCAAAACCTTCGACGCGGGCGAACACAGTCAAGGTAAGCTTTCATAGATTTTCACATTTCTTTTTTGTTTGTGACCGAATTTGTAATATATCCTGGAATTACATTTCTGATTCAAATTAAAAGGATAGTTTGGGGAAAATTGTCATATCAAGTTAACGATGATTCTTGAGATGTGGCTGTATCAAATTTTTCTAAGAACCATTTTTGTATTCTAATGAAATGTCTAACGTGTTTTACGATTTGTTTAATTATTAATAAGTAAAAATTAAAAAGGTCAAAAAACACGAGCAATAATTTTTGCTTAGCAATCTCGAGCTAAAAATTTTATATATTTTAATTTATTAATAAATAGTTTTGTAAAATCAACTGTTATTTAACAGAATAGCTTAATATTCTAATTATATTTCTCTATATTGCATAATTTTTATATTATAATACAATGTGGATAAATAATCCTTAAAAAAGAAATATTATACATAGAATACTTTAATTTTTATCTTTGTATATTTTATCTTTGGTATCATAGCAAAAATAATTGGTTAATGATTGATTGATGATAATAAATACAAAATTATTTGAAAATTGATTATCCTATCAGATATGATTAGACTAAATGAAGAATCAGAGAGAGTTCCAAGTTAATGATACTTATTTATCTCAATCGTTGATCTTCCCATTAGGTAATTCTCGCTCAGTAAAGTACTGTTCTTAACACAGCACTTATATATGTTGGGCACACTATATATTTGCAAAGTTTTTATACGGTATGCTGTGTTTTACTTTGCGTGATATAAGGCGTTCACGATTTAAGTCAAGCAACGGCAACATCATCTAACTAAAACAGTTTTGAGCGAATAATCTTATTTTTTATTTGTTCGTTTTCGCCTTTAATTGCGACGTGTAATTTAAATGTTCATGGCGTCATGGTTTCTGCAACATCAATCTCTTGCGGAAAAATACCTAACCGTGATATAATCAGCTATACGAAAGAAATGCAAATCGTTTGACGATGAGTTTCGGATATTCGGCCGTGCAATTTTAAGATTGCTTAAAATACCACCGTTATATCGCGTTTAGATCCCGAGAAATGAGATAGAATGGATGCGAAGCGTGTCTGTTGATCGCTTGCAAAATCTATCGCTCGTAATCGGTTAAATATCGGTGATGAATACGGGTTTTAATTTTGATTGATGCACTTCAAAAGAGAGTCACGAAGCACTAGCCGCGCTCAACTCTTTCCAAAGCAGTGCTTTATTTTATTCCTTTATAGTCCTGCAATCTGACATACGGAACGTTTCGAATTTCGTGGCGCATTAGGTGTGGCAGGTGCCAAAAATACGAGTCAGCGAACGCTAATCCGAGTTCACTCGCTCGAATACTTAGGATTCGCAATCTTTCCGGACCTGTATGCCGCATCGTAAGTGACGGATCATTTATGAATATCTAATATTAGATGTATAATACCAATATTTCAATAAACTCGAAATCAATGAATATTAACAATAGACATAAGTACGCAAAAAAATACTACAAAGAATACAAACGAGAAAAAAAATAGAAAAAAAAGTAATACGATAACATGATTCCTAGTATTAAATGCAATTTAATAATCGCAATGTAAATCGCAAATTGTTGTAATATGCAGTATACACGATACAAGTTACTTCCATTATATTTAACATAATATCATATCTATTAATATATTTATTAATGTATGTTATCTTTGTGGCATCTGATTAATGATTTACTCTTTCGATTATCAGTTTTTAAAGAAATTTTTTTTGATTTTAGTGTTTAAGATTTATAACTTTGAAATTAATTACATTCAATTGCGCAAACTATGTATGTTTATCTAACAATGGTACGCGCGAGTTAATTAATTATTGTTAAGATATATTGATTTAGCACGTTAATAATGATTATTAATAATGGATACTTACGTTTTGAAAGACAGATTATTCGTTTCATACAATGTCTTAACGATAATAACAGATGTACAAGAATAGACACCTCTTTTCCGTTGTTCTCTTCGAGTTTCCGCATGACGGAAATACGCCGGGCGGTAAGTGTCAATTGAGATCACGGTTAAAGACCTGAATCGACGTGTTATGATGATCTTTAACTTTCTATTGATTCCTCACTCGTGGATCACGCATCTGCGATATCCTGAAGCGACATGTGAGAGATTACCACAGTGAACAGCCGTTTCTTCCGTTCTGCTCGGCGCGTGACACACCTTCATAATGTCAATAATAATGGCTTGTACATAAAAGCGACGACCGGAAATATTTTGTAATTACCCGTAATATTTTTCGCACCGTTCTCAGCAAACGAGTCAACGAGTTGTTTCATTATGTCACATGTTTGATAATCTGTAAAGCCATTAGAATTTGTAGAAAACTCACAAATATGTCAATCTTCCATTTTATAATATTCTTTATATGCAAGAACGCAAATGATTTGCTGTCGACATTCCATACAATAATTTTAGTAATAATAAAATAATAGATATAAATTCTTTTCAGTATTTTAAAGATGCTTATTAGCATCAATAATATTAAATTGCTTGTTTCAATTTAATTTATGTTATTATTACGTATTCCAGCTTCAATTTAGAACTATGTTTTAAGGCCGACAAATATTCGGCGCGCAGTTTGCTAAAACTAAAGAAATTATAAAAATTCACAGAATATTCAGAAATATTATATTAGGCACTAAGGCTCCGTCTTGACTGAAAATGGCCTTGTTTGCTTAATTGTATTGAAAATAACAGATATTACAAACATCATTTGAAACATTACTTATTTTATTATTGTCGAAAAATTAATTTTAAATATTATATTGAAATAACTAACGAATGAAATAACAAGCATAAATATTTATTGCAACTTTAAAAGCAGGATTACTTAATGGAAACTTTTCCGCTTAGTTTTTACGTCAGAATTAAATGAACGTCAAAGCTC
>Ga0157364_1000938_pt1 | contig 23009 bp, 10 predicted proteins | sample AttsexASBM2_FD_111476 | JGI IMG/M metagenome (GOLD analysis project Ga0157364, IMG submission 111476) | Fungus gardens microbial communities from leaf cutter ant in Ribeirão Preto, State of São Paulo, Brazil - Atta sexdens ASBM2 | ecosystem: Host-associated > Fungi > Mycelium > Unclassified ...
AATATACATATATATATATATATATATATATATATATATATATATATATATATATATATATATATATATATATACCTATATATTGATTCATGTTTATTATTCAAAGTCAAAATTTGAAACCAATTATTTTGTATCAGACTTTTTGTTACTCGTCAATTACTCGAAAATCTCTTTTAAATTATACATGTTTTAACCTAGTTGTTTATTTGATCTAAAATGTAATTTATTTTCTTACTAATATTTTATTTAAAATCTGTTTTTTTTCTGACATTTGATCTGACATTTTTTCTGACTTTGTCTGTTGATTTTTTTTCTGTGAATTTTTTGTTATTTTTCAAAGCTTTTTAACTCTCCGTCTGCATCGTTTTTCACTAACGTTATCTGCACCGTGAGTCCTTTGTGTCAATACCAAATTTCTCCTATTAAATCAGTTGTAAAAAATCGAAAAATTTTTTGTTTTAATCTCTATTTTTTATTCTAAACATTTTTGTACTCAAATGTTATATTATTTTTTTATATAGCAAAATACAAAGGAAAAACTTTTGTCTATTTCTTAAAAGATCCACGATTAGACGGAGGTTTAATTATATTGACTCAAACAATATGATTGTATAGTAAATATGTATAGTAAATTTGTATAGTAGAATTAAGTAATAATATAATTCCTATTGCTTAAATTCTTGATGATGGGATGTCTTGATGTCTTACTTAACAATTTTTTATCAGTAACTGTAATAATATTAGATTTATTATATTTGACTTGATAATTTTTTTTCATGTTTCCGATATTTCTCCAAAATAAATGATATATCATTCTGCTTAAGCCCTTTAATGTAATTATACATTTTGGAATTTATTATTTTAACTAAGAAACAGTCAAAAAACTTAATATTTTCTTTTCTTAAAAAAAAATTTATTAAAGAGAATCTGGTCATGAAGATAGAAATATAATTTTATATTTATATAAGCCAAAAAAATTGCTAGAAATTCTTCAAGAAAACGTAAATTCGATTTGTCTATTGTTTTACGCTTTACATAAAGAGCCATATAACGACTTCGACCATCTTTAAAATTTCGACATAGCTAGTAAAAACCAAATATGTCATCGGCTTCTATTATTCCAGTAACAATGATAAAAGAACTCTGGTTTATTTAAGGATTCTCCATCAGTCATTGAGAGATAAATATTTTGCGTTGTTACTGGACTTTCGTTCCGTCGACGAAAACTGGATACTGACGTCATCGGATGTTTAGTCGACCGAGTTTACTCGCAACGAACAAATTCACAATTGAAGCGAAGCACATCCAAAATATTTAATATATTCGAAACGCGCAAACATCTCAAGATATTTGGTTAAAACTTTTATCAACTATTTTATTCAACAATAAAATTACGTAAATAAAATTACGTAAATAATCAACTCGACGCTAATCTCTAAAATGAATTCATTAAATTTATATAAAGAGTCTTTTATATGTTTATAAAGATCTTTATATAAAGAATCGGACGAGCAATATTACACCAAAAATACTTAATCCTTCAAGTACATTTTAGGGAAATTTGTCAAAAGCGAAAATATGTGTTAAATATTCGCAACAGAATTGAAATGCATACAGATAAATCGGAATTATACCCACATAACGACAAAAGTTAAGCCGCTTCCATTAATTGATCGGTAGTCGTACCAAATTGTTCAGACACTTCTTTTACACGCAAACGAATGCATCATATGACAAATGTTTTTTTCTCCACAAAAATTCTTGAAAAATTTTCGTCGTATAATTATTAGTCACCTACTCCAAGCATATTCGTAGAATCGTTAATAATATACTGACATGATAGATGAAAAGAATTAATATTATAAAAATTGAGATAAATAATAAATAAAGATTAGAAATATTATTAGCGTATAATTGTCTGATTTCTAATTAATTAATATGTCTTCCTTAGATGTCAAAGGAGCAATGGTAATCCAATGCCTTGAATTAAATAACATTATTAACTTCTATGTGTGCCAAAATGTAAATTAATCCATTTCTGTGATTAATTTCAAAGTAAATATCGGCCATATTAACATAAAAATTTAATAAATAGTCAATTAAATTTGGATCTTTAATATACTTTCTTGAGTTAAATTGTTTAACTGCATTTAGTTTTAATCAAATTAACGACATATTACATAGAAAAAATGATGATCTATAGAAATGATTAAAAATAATTCAAATTGAATATATATAATTTGACCTTATGAATTTAACAGTATAGCTGTGATAAACAAATGATATATCCAGCAATAATTCCATAAAAAAATTTCAAGCGAGATCAAGATGATATAACTTGATAACTATTTGATCTTTGTTTAGCATTTAACTATTTGCATTTCGCGTGAACCGACTTTAAGTGCATGTTGCACGCGAGATACGGATTGCAGTAAGAGCGGTTTCACACGCATGAAACAATATACGAAATATTGCGCGATAGATGATAGAAAAAATGTATAGAAGAAATAGAAGCTTTCACAATGAAAGATTAATTGATCACATGAGGAAGAAACGTTCGACCGCAGTAAAAATACTTATAATTAATCCTGAAATCTGTTGTAAAGAAATTAATTCTGCTCTTAATGCAAATTTTATTTTACTCTGTTATACAAATAATTATGTTTTAGTTTACAACGCTATTTTTTGAAAAATGAAAATAATATTCAAATCTTATAATGCTGCATTATAATATAATAAATAAATATTTTCGTTATAAGATTTTTTTAAAACAATAAAAATTATTAATTCTTCACCATTATTAATTCTTCCTTAGTTTTTGCATGTAAATTTTTGCACGTAAAATTTTTTTATATATGTAGAATGATAATTTATATATGTAGAATTATATATTTTGTTATCGAAAAAGTTATATTATTTAACTAACATCTTCAGTTCTACATATGTATACATATAATCGATTTTTCATTCTTTAACAAATAAACACAAAACAAGAAACTGCAGATTAAAATAATTCATCGACTATAGAGGCAGAAGTTGAAATCATTATTGATACAAATCAGGAAAACTATATCTAATTCTATAATCGACAAATGTCCAATTATTATATAGAAAAAAAGCGAGACTAAGTTTGTAATCAGGTAACAGGTAGCGAGAAGACAAATGATGTGAATAAGAACAATGTTAAGAATCTGCAGGGATAAGTTCACAATCTTCTTCTTCTCTTTTTCTTACGTTAAGCCTGTGTTATGCCTTCTGGCCTGTGTTATGTCTCTCTTATATGCTTGTGCGCACGCTGATTATTCAATTGTCACAAGCATATGTGATCAACAGTTTCAATGCCAGTTCCGAACGACGGATTTTTTAAGAGTTTCTGTAAGCAAGAATACTCTCAGGAAGTTGCCGGCCTTTTCCAAGAGAAAACGCGAGCGTAAATATTTTGGTTTCTACTGAGATCGAACCCGGGACCTCTGACATGATAGAGTGCGCTATCTGTCATGCCACGCTCGGGCTCACAATCAAATGACAATCCACGTGAAATCGACTTAATGCGTAATCGTGCGAAAATGATTTTATACAATAAAGGAGACAAGAATGAAGGCGATTTCATCGATATGGATAGCAGTCTGTTTCGATTCTCCCAGTGACGATGGCCCATTCGCTATCGTTTATTTTCGCGACAGCGAAAATTTCTTCTCTTTTTCTTCTCTTTTTGTGTTCCGTAAATGGAAAGACTATATATAAAGATTGCACTAGGAACATGAAGTTGGCTGGGTGCGCGCGACCGGGGGTTGGTAGCGGCAAGCGGTGAGCGGCGAGGGTTGAACGGGGACGGAGTATGCGCGATGGTGTAGCTATTCGATAACGAAGGGAGGCGCGGAGGAGAGCGACGAGCTCTCAACGAGCGCGTGTACACCTTTGTGTATACATCAGGGAATTCGTCATAGGTTAACGGGAGGTAAATGCGCGTTCGGTAGACGTCCCTCTATCTACGAAGATCGTGGATATGTGACGATGGTTCCGTCTTCAACTTGGAGAGGGCTGTTCGGGAGTGATCAATTCGTGCAACATGAACGTTTCTCTGTGAGCCCGGCCTGAAAATCGGTGAGCATGGTGAGCCTGCGAGAAAACCTTAAGAATATGGTGAGGTTCGTATTGTCCGTGAAAAGGACTACATGAGAGCTTTAATATCGTTCTCCAGAGGATTGCGAGGATCCCGAGCTTTTATCGTCTATTGAGATAGAATCGCGAGAGTTTCAAGAACATAAGGCTTATACTTATATAAGGCTACATCGCCCAAAAGAAATTTTTGAAGAAAAACGAAGTTCTTAAAGTCGAATACGGCATCAATAGTGAAAAAAATCACTCACTATCGAGGAATTTATGGTAGGAATTTATCAAAAACGAAGCCCGAGAACAATGATGCAAGGTATGATGATAGATGGTAGATGTTAAAAACTATACCAGGAGATAAACTAGTATCATTCATAAACCGAATTTAATGATCTCGTGAATCTATATACATTGGACGTCATATTTAAATAGGATTCACAAAGGGAATGAAGAACATGTATAACGCGGACAAGGTAATGCGAATGAACGACAGTGTCCTCTACTGATCCTGCGTGGTATCTTCTGTAACATGAGATGGAGGACTCGTGAAAGGTGCGGCGAGATCGGATTTCGTTATTCGATCGCGTAGCCATACGCGATTCGGTCAAGGAGAATCTCGCCTTTGAGAATGTCAGCGATTCCGAGGTCGGATGTGCTGGATCGATCCGAAAAAGAAGGTTGACCGATCGTCGGTACCGACAGTCTGGCGATTCCCTGGAACCAGGCATAAGGTGTCCAATCGATTCGGAGGAAGCACGACCTTCGAGTCACGTGCGCTACCGACCGAAAGTTGATGATACTAGCGGCTGCCGCGTACGTGAGGGATTCGAGGATCAGGGAAAAATCTAAGAAAGAAGAAAGCCGAAGACTCGTCGTTCTTGATCCTCGCGCAGTGCCCGGAAGATATATTTATTTCCGGCCGTCCAAGAATAATCCCGGCTTACTCGACCTCTGTCTTCCAGCACGGGTCGCGGTACCACCCTGTAGAACGCGGTTGCTCAACGAGGGATCCAAAATCACAAAAGGTCTATACTAACTATCTATATACCGTTAGTGACTGGTACTACCGAGTGCACAACACTTGGAAAACTGTTCTGCGGTGGCGACGGCAGCGGCGGCGGTTCGATACTGGCAGTCAATGACGCTAGCGTTCTAATTTTATCGCGATGTAACATTGCGCGCCGATGGCGATCGCACGGAAGAGGACTCGCATTTTCCGCTCGATTCGTCGTGGGTCGTGGATGGTGAGCCGGCCAATCGATACATTGCCCGACGTAGAAAATTCCACCTTCCGAAACGCGCCGCGACGGCGGCGGCGACGACTCCTCGACGTAATAAGGACAGTTTACGCCTGTATGAGGCGCACATCATTGCACCATATGGCACCGAGTATATTGCATATAGATAATGTGAATGCTACTCGCAAACGGGATCCTTCGCTCACGTTCTAGATCGAGCTTCTCGATTTTATGCTAATCAGGCTGGATGGATTGCGCGCGAGCAATAAAGAGAGTTTCGATCGATTCGCGGACTTTTCTACGAAGGGAATTTTGTATTCAGAACAAAATCGTCGATAGAGTTAAAGAGATGTGACATGCGCGAGACTTTAACGCACGCAATTATAAAATATTAGAATCGATTGCGGGAGGCCGCAACAAAATTATTACGTGTTTTAATTTGTCATTTATATTATCTCATTCTCTTTTTTTCCATTATTAGAACACAACAAAGATAGAACATCTAAAAGGACGAAAATTGAAAAATCTGACAGCGAGCGACTGTTAAGAGGAATCAATAGTTCATTTTTAAAGCTATAATAAAAATTAATAAAGAGGTTGCGAAGGTCGTACACACATCTTCCTCCAAGTACGAGCATCTAGCGGAAAGAATCAAGGAAACGATACAATCAACTAAAAATATCGAAGATATTCAATACAATATCGGTAACTTTATTTTATAGATCTATGAAGAAAATAAAAGGATACGGATCTAAACATGAAAAAAACTGATAGGCGAGATAATATAACGAAATATACTGTCTGAATGGCGAAGCGATTTTAACAGACTTCAGAAAGCGAGAGTTCTTCGAAATCCTGCATGAAAGCATAGATGACTTCAAGATTATCCACATGGTGTTCACCAAATCTTTCGTAAACCCGATGAGAGAGAGTACGAGGTACAAGTACGGTTCTTGCATTCGATGCGCATGTCCAGTGCCTTGACTACCGGGACGCCTATACCTTCATCGGCGTCGCGAAGCACTCGGGAAAGCGACACACATATCAAAAGTTTTGCCGCGTATTCGCGATAAAGTCGCGTTTCGTCCATCGGTGTGATATCGCTGCGCGAGATCGGCGAGTCGCCATCGAGTGTACATCAAGTACGAAAGTAAAAGAGAACAAGTACTGAGTGCGCAAGGAGAGGAAAAGAGAATCTCCTTCCGCGCAAGAATGAAGAAGAATTAATTCGCGCGCGAATTACGGATCATCGGAAGCAGAGGAATAAACGTAGATACTCAGAAAGCAAATAGAGGGAGAAAAAAAGAAAGAGATTGCTTCTTTTTATTATTATATAATCGAAAAATCGGCTGTGCTGCTAATCAGAGCTTAATGCATGCGTGCGCGCGCGCGCGCTTCGAGTTTTTTATTACCGCTCGGAATCGGCTGTGCTGTTAATTAATCAGAGCTTAATATACTTAGCGTGTTACCGCGTAGTGTTCGTTCATAAGCGTCGTCCGTTCGAGGACTTCAGTTGAGGGGGAGGGAAAGAAAAGATAGAAGACGGCGACTTCTTTGACTATATTTTTGCTATACGTCTTTTCTGATCGCTTGTTTACGACGATCTCGTCGCGAGATCGCGGAGTCATTTTCGACTCTGCGAGAATCAGGCTGCAATTAGCGATTCCTCTCCCATCCCCCTCCCGTCCGATTTCAGCGACTGCCGCCGTGGTGCCGGATCGACTGAAGGACTGATGACGGCTTTTAGAAATTTATGCGCTCGCTCTGCGCAACTTTGCCCAATGTAACTCATCGAACAACGAAATTCGCGTCTCTGTCACACCGAATCGATCGCTGACACATCGGAGATGGACAATTTCTCGTCGTCTGCTTGATCGATCGTCTGTTTGTTTCCGAACTTCATAACGGAAAGTGTGCTGGAGGAAAAACAATTCTAAATCTTGCCCTGAGATCGGTGAGAGGGAAGTCCTGACACAAAATCGAGACACGGTCAGCACGATACTCCGTTTTTTGCCACTTGTACATATATATATATATATATATATATATATATATATATGTGCGCGCTTGTCCTCAATACATAATTTTGAACATATCTATCTATGGCGACAATAGCAGCAACAGCTCAGAGAAAACAATAGTATGATAGTAATAAAGAAGGCTCAATGTTCCTTGGCGATCGAAGTCCCATAATCGATTGTCGCAATTCGTTATTCTCGCTCAACGTTAGTCTCAATATCGCGCCGCTCACAGAGACGATTCGATCATGTCATTTCGTAATATCCTGCGAAAGTGCATCGAGAAGACGCGCCGCATGATCGTTCACGCGCTCAAGAGATGAACCGCCGCCGTGTAGACCAAAATCGCGAGTTATCGCAAATCGTGGATTATCGGCGCGCCTGTCGAAGGATGTCGAAGCTGATTTGTCACTTCCGTACTTCGGACACGGATTGATCGAAAAAGGAGAATTCGGAGAAACTGGAGCCGAAGGCAATCGAGGGCGGATTTCTGCGCGGCCATGACCAAGTACGGCTTCGCCAGACTGGCTTTATGGCGGCCGAGACGTTCTATGACCTCGCAACCGTCGAACAACCAGGAAAACAACCCTCTAATGTATGCTATCATTGTACTTTGCACTCCAATATGTATAAAGGATGTACCGAAAGTCACACGCTTTCGCTTTGGCAACAAGAAAACACTGAGAGAAAGCAGTAATAGCAACTATGAAGGTGATAAGTTTTATATGTAAAATTAACATACATAATTCAATAAACTAATGTACATATAAAACTTACTTTTAAGTTGCCATCACTATGTCTTCTTTTCTAAGTGTGAATTGACTCTTAAAATTTCAACAAAAAATTACATTGATATAAAAAGAATTTTACTGCATTGAATAGAAGTTTAAATAAATAATCAATCTTATTTTTCGAATAATTCAATTAAATAATCTTTAATTTAATGTAACTATAAATATCAATTTTCAATCAAAATATATAAAAATTTTAAAGAGAATTAAAGGAACTTTACAAAAATCTCTACAGCTGTAAGAAACCGCGCGACTTTTGGTGTATTCTATATATGTATTCTTATATGTATGCAAATAAATAATGTTATTGCTGACACGCTGTGCTTTGGATGTTGCCATCGGTGAACTCGTTCGAAGACGATCGATTTTAGTCTCGGACGACGAAGCTAAACGTCCACGAGGACACGCGCTCTGCGTTCATATCCAAGAGCTCTTTACGATCCTTGTATTGTACTTAATAAACGTATCGATGTATACACCCACCACGTATGAACCTCCTTCTCTTACGCTTCATGTGGCTTGCTCACAGGTTGATCCGCGTCACCGTCATCACCTTTTTTGTTTTCGCCGTGCGCCTTTCTTTAGCACATTTTTATCCGTCCCGCCAATCAGCGCTTCGTGTTCCTCGCTTTGTATGTGCTCGACATTGGAAAAAAAAGCGAGCTTGAAGCTCATGTGATAGCGGCACGACGAAAGTACATGTTATATTAAGTATATATATTAAGTTACGTTTATCGTCATATTCTAGGATCTTTCTTTAAAAAAAAAAACGAGCCATCAATAATTTACCTGAAGAAATCTATTTCTTTTCGCAAAAAAAAAAAGAAAATAGAAACCAATCCACACAATGAAATTATTATCCTTAATTTCGTTTTCCTTTGCGTCGTTCATGGCCAGTTTCACCAGTATCGGTTAACTTCCGTGATTTAATAATCGTAATTTAACTTACTTGTGTGTTTATCTTCTCCTATTTCAACTTTTAGAAAGAGACAAAGAATCAATGAAACTGAGCTCGGGTTTAAAGTTGTCATCGATAAATGTAACTTTTATCTAATAATGTCTTTAAACTTTTGCTGTTCCTATTTCCATAAAATTAAGTAAATTAAATTACATACGATGTATTATCTAAAATTATTACGTGCACGTAGCTATTTATAATATATAGGATTTTCTTTTCATAGAAAATTATTTACGCAAATAATGAGCAAATATATTCGTATGACTATATTTATATTTGGAATTAATTAATAAAATGTAAATTAGTTTGCTTCACATTTTATATATACTTTTCGCGCACGCTTTCCTAGAGCAACAATAAACATGATAAAACGACGTGATAAATCGTGAAAGAATTTATAGGAGTTACACAGAATTTAACAGCTTTATTTATAGCTTTGACGAATGAACGAAAAGTACATGTGATTCGATTGCCAGAAAGTCACGTCGATTACGTGGCTCGCGGATATTCGTTCCACATCGGGATAAATATTGCTCGTTGTTACGATACTTGATTAGTAATTCGTAGCGGCAGTTGTACTCGATCAATCGTTCGCTATTCTTGTAACACGACTCAACAGAGGACGCAAAGTATGACGAACATGCAATATCGAAAATAATTGGTCATAAATTGAATTAATAATTTTTACAGAGAAATAGTAAAAACCTATGTTATATAATTCGCAAACGTTAATTTAATAAATATATTATTTATATTCTAACTTTTTCACGCTAAAATCATGTAAATTACATTAAATCTATTAAATATCTAACTGCTGAATTCCAATTTAAAATGAAAAGAGAAACGTTCAATATAATATAATTATAGACATGTATAAATTTCGAATAATTTCGACCTAAGATCGAAATAGAAATCCAAAAATTCACTTATACTAAATGAAAACATTATGGATTCAATACACGATCTTATCAATTGTTCTCTAATGTATGTGCCGCAGCGGGTTCGACTGGCGGTAAAAATAAAAGATCGATCAAAAGAAAATTGCATCATCGAAAGAGCTCGATGTAGTCGAAGAAATGAGCGGCGAACAAGATAGCAGTCTCTGATGTAAATCAATAAATATTTATGTATTATGCTATAATGGAGAGATGGAAAATTGCAAACGCTGTGGAACGGCATTCATGGAGTTACCCGAGAAAGCATGATTAATAGGCGGACGATTAATACGAGTAGGTGGATTTACTGTGTTGGTACAGCTGTGGGTATTCAGTACGGGTATTCTGGGAACATGAGAGGATTTTATCGAAGCTAATTAGACTGCGATAAGAAGCGTGGGTGCGATTGTGTCAAGCATTTAACTCAATTTCAACGATTGCCTCATTCCCAAAGCCACTCCCGATATGTTTCCTATTCGATAAATTTAGAGCGGATAAAGGTCGCGAAATTATCGTTCTCTCTTGTATAAAATGCAGCTGTAACAATGCGCGAAGTTCACCGCGGAGCGTAGCCGAAGTAATGAGCAGTCGATCGATCACCAAGTCTCCGCGCTTAATGAACTGACTTCCTTATTTTAAATTACTACATGAGAAACTACTATTGTATGTTCGATAGAGCTGACGTAATAATAATCACCAAGATTGAAGACGCGTCGATGCGCTGCCAACACAATGACGTACATTATGCAGGGGAAACGCGTCCGGAGCTAGATATCGACTTACAAAGTTACAATGCATTGCATGAATTACGAGTTTCCGCTGAACTTGAATTACCTCAACTTCTTTATTCTGAATTACTACGTAAAGTTTCGATTCACGTGACGTAAGGTAGTCGAGGTCAAAGTTTCGATTTACTCGCATACATACATGAAGCTTGATGTACTCCCAATGAGTTTTATTTAGATAAGATAGTTACGCAGTTTGATTACACGAAAAAGATTTTGATCAAGGAAATTCGCCGCTAGACTATTAGAGAATTACGTCAAATAAAGTAATCTTTTTGAACTGCAATATAAAATCGAATATTTTATTGGAGTCTTGTTATTTAACGCGAATAATTATTTTTGCTTTAATACAATTTATTTTCTCTATGTTTTTATTCTCTCTATGTTGTTATTTTGTTCTCGCAATCTTTTCTAAAGTTTTATTTTCCAAAATTATTCATTTATATTATACTAATTATATATTTATTATATTATTTCATTATATTATTCGAATAATTATTAAAATATTCTTAAATAAAGAGCAATAAATATGAATAAAATATTTTTACTTGTATAAATAAATTATTATATAAAGTAAAATGCAATTAATTCGATCAATTATAAGATTTAGAAATATTCTTATTCTATCCTAGAATTCTTGTCGTTTTTATTCATTTCCTATCATTCGAATAAAATTGTATCCAGTTTCGCACAATATTACATATAGTATTGACGTAGAATAGCTGAGGTCGAAATGTCGATTCGTTCATAGACACTAAACCGCATTTACATTGTTTAGTCATGACAGAAGAGAGTGCACTTGCGTCAGAATAGTCTTACCACCCTCGCCGCCATATACTGGATGCTACATATTTATGCAGCTTACCGCAGTGCTCACGCGGTATACTTCCGGCAAGTTAAAAAAAAACCACGAGGAGCCGTTATGTTAAAAAGATCACGTGAGTTATGAAAGTGATAGTATCAGCTTTGAAGTGAATATCGATCATTGCGTTAAACAATGAGAAACGGATAAAAAGACAAAAAAATATGCGGCGAAAATTCATCAAAGTTAGAAGTTTCGCGAATTTTAAATATTCTACAGGACTCGAATAATAATATTTAGTATCTAATAGAAGGCACAGGAATTATCTTTAAATTATGGAAAAATATTTTGAAAATGATATTCTCTCTCGTGTTTAAAATCGAAAATACAAAAATATATGTATTTTTTAGTAAATATTTTGCTAAACATGTGGTTTTCTTTTGCAAATTTTGATTTTTAAAAATTGCTTTTCAATTAATTTTAGATCGATTTTAAAAAACATATTTGGAAGTTATGAAGTAACAAATAATAAATTTTCTCAACTTTTTACTGTAGAAAAATAAAAAAGAGTTCGTTCTTATACAATACTCATCTTTCTTTTGAGTTAGTAACATTAAACATTTCTGGAAACACGGCAGTGCCTCGGCGCTAAGTATACTTCATATCGCAAAAACGCCACAAACAAAGTTCGCTATTCTACATCAGTACTTATTTTATGTAACAGTAACAAATTCGCTATGACATCTTCTCGGAGGCCGAGTATCGATCTTACTCGAAAGAGATAGAACCAGAGATATGAAGATTGTGATTTATATCAGATTCAATGCACACAGAGAGACATAGTTGCACAATATAGTTATGGTGTTCGTGTGAATTTTCTAAGGAATGTAAAGACGACGCGAGTACAAAAGCGCGAAGTAAGGTATGCAGAGACGAATTCCATATTTTCGAGCCTCTCGCACATTACGGTTACAATGTGTCAGCGCAACAATCACGATGACACCTCGCCGTTCGATTTCATCCATTCTTTTTCACGATTTCGTGTAAGCGAATTCGCGAGCGTGTCACCAGCTTTCGCCGGTATTGATCTGGTTTTACCCCGCATTCCACAACTACCCTCCGTCCCCCCCATGCAACTCTGCACCTTCTCTCTACTACCTCCGCATACGATGAATTGTGTGTGTATATACAGGCGTATCGTACGCCCCCCTATTGTATAATGGCATCATGGTCGAACAATAAATGTCAGCCGAATCCCACACATGCACTACAGTTTTAGGGCACAAAACCGATGTTGGTGACATCGATACACAAACTGCTTCGGTTAATACGTATTTCGCCTGTATTTAGCGCATTACTCCTAAAGCAAGATTGATAGAAAACTTTTTAGCTTTAAAATTAGAAATAGGAGAGGTATACAAAAATTCATATATTAGAAATGCGCTTGCATCTGTGACAAAAATGAAATAAGACAGTCAATTCGCAAAAGATAACTATATATTTTTAAAATAATTAAATGTTTCTTAAACTTGAATTTAATAGAGAAATATGATTATCATTCCTGAGTCCAAAAAATAATACTTAAGAAAAACTCAATTATTTTACTTCTTCATATTATTTCATGTAACTAATAATTTATCATATTCTATCAATATTAAGAAACATACTTAATACTGTGAGAATAAAAAAATTATGAAGAAAAATGATATTCGGTTATATTTTAGCTAGAAGATAAGATCGGCAGCAAATCTGTGTCAAAGAATTTGCAATCGCGAGATCTGGACCACCCTGTGTAATATATACGATGATCGATATCACGTTATTTGACATCCTCGCCCGAAGGCAATCTGACATTTTACGTGAAAACATGTGCTGTCGTGTATGTTTTATTGCAAACGACACGATCGCTTTGTCGTCATCACGAACGCGTTTATTTTCAAAATCAAAATATTGATACATTGGAAAGTGTATATCTTAAAAAAAAAAAAGAAAATATTTGATGCAAAACTGGAAGCTATCTTTAATGTGTCCAGTTTATGAGTATTATAGAATATCAATCATTATTATATAAAAGAAAAATTTAGGTCACTAAAAATTTACCATTTTTATAAAATAAAAATTATTGCACAAAATAGTGTAAAGAATAATCCAGAGTTATATACTTTTCTCTTTTATTTGTACCAGTGTAATCATTGGATCATATTACTGCACAATATCAATATTTGTTCGAGAAAATAAGAAAAAGAGAGATGAAGAGAAATTCTTAAGAAAAATTGAAAGGAAGATCGGTATTTTAATCTTTAACAAGAGTTGTATAACACAGAACCTAAAAATAGAACAGCTGTACTAATTTCAAACGCTCTTACATATAAATAAAAGATAATATTTCGAAATTATTAATATAGTTAGTTTATTCTTTACTATTTCCAGGATTATCAAAAATAAATTTTTCGAAACTCACTTTCGTGGACTTTATATATTTATTTATATTAATATTTATTTGACTATTGAATGCCGGTAACAAGCGGCAGATTAATAACTATCGTTATATAGTTACAATAAATAAATTCTACATGCATCATAAATGCAATATTACGGCTTGCTTAAAATTGCAAATTCATTAGACAGTAAATTTTTTTTTCTCCGTTTAACATCGAGGCCATTATCGATGCTGCAGCACGGTAAACAAAAGTCACATTCATAATTATAGATTACTTCCGTGTTAACAGATACCTTACGAACGTTACGTTAGCGTGCCATTTGAGCAATCGATCGAATCGGCGAATTCATATTTTTTATTATCACGTTCAATCGATTATGCCGAATCATTGAGTAATAGAAAACTTGGTAAAATCATCATGTAACCAATATCGCTCGTCGCCACGAAAATCCATTTAAAAATCGGCTCGCTGACGTCTACGGAAGTCTAAATCGGAAGGTTACGGCACTCTCGGATCGATTCCAAACAGATTTAGCAGTGTAGCAATAATTAGGCACAACGTCCGAAACTAGCACGCGATATCATTAACACGCGTCGTTACGTCATCAGAGAGTGCGATAACATTTGTCATCGTAACGGTAACAGTTACGGATCTAAAGGATACGTGTACAACGGGGAGACCACCCAGCATGCCGGTCATGGCCGCAGAAGCGTGGGTACACGCTAAAGTTTGAACACGTGTAGGCGCACTTGCGTGTGTATATAATCCGCGAAGAAGAGGGTAGCGAATTGTCGGCGAGTTCGAAGTGAGGAAAAGAAGCTTTTATTCGGTAATCGCAGACGTCTACGTCAGAGATTATGAGCGTAAGCCCGATTTGCCGTCGTGCCTAATAAACGACCTTACCCTTGGGGAGACGTGATTAATACCGCAGGTCACGTAAGACCTGAAGCACGAAGGGGATGAAAGTGGCGATTCACGGGACGAACTTAAAATATATTTTCATAAACGCACACCTTCCCCGGCGCCAGATGGTCTACCTGGTGGTGGCTGCCAGATAGAATAATTCTTTTTTAAGGAACATGTGGGCGGTTCGGAATGAACCTCTGAGAAATCGATGGATTTATATAGGCAACGTGACTATTCTTACATCGTACTAATCTTGATGATCGATTAATAAGTGCATATTTTTTAGTGATATTACGTGACTTATTTTATACGCTTAAATTTAATTAAATAATGAAATCATTATCTGCACGGAATCTAGTGGTATTAAGTAATGAGAGGTAATTAAATCATAGAGGATGTAGAAAATTGCAATTAATTTAGCGAACAATATATATCTTGACGAAGATATATTGTGTACAAAAATTATCTAAATCTCTTCTTAATTAGTTTATATCTAAATTATTAGTTTATTCTAAAAAAGACTTTCAATTCTTATCATAAGATTCCTAAATTCAAATAGTTTTAGATGTATATTTATTCAGAATTTTTACCAAATGCTTACCTACATATCTCTTCCTAATTAATTTATATTTAATATCTGTTTCCAACAACATAAATTAACTTATTTGTTCAACTCATTCTTTATCTTTTTCTAGTTCTACGAATTAGAATTATTTTATGTCTAATTCCACCAATGTAGTTTAACATTTTTTCTAATTCCTAGAACTAAAAAAAGATAAAGAATAAATTAAGCCAAGATTAAAATTAATCTACTACTATTGATAGAAACGAGCATTAGACACAAACTAATTCTAATTCTTAACTAAAAAATGAAGAATAAGTTGAGTCAAGATTAAAGTTATTCTACATTGGTAGAAATAGACATAAGAATATCTTCAATATGTCTTACTAAATTTATCAGGAATCTTTATATATATGTTTACTCTGAATCTGTCGAATGTTAAAGCAAAATATGTATGAGATACATTGCTGGCAATCTCCAAGAAAGACATCAGCATGTCAATCAGATCGATCCGTAAAAAAATGGAAAATAGCTGTATGCACAGCGTCGTAAACCGCAGATCTGTCTAATGACTAATTGAAAAAGGGAGTTACGCGAAAAAGGTACGATTGTTCGATTCGTTGACCTAAATCAAGTGACACCACTACTGTTGTCGTGACCACCGTCGTCGCCGTCGTCGTCGTTGCTGTGTGGATATTCAGGTGAATAGGCCAGGGCATATCCAGATTCGCAACAGCGAGCGGCGAGAGTAGGAACCTAATCGATAACCTACTAGATTTTATAGGTCTGTGCACAGTGTGCATCGGACGCTATAATTTCACAGAGGGTGGCCCCGGCCGCAGACCCGATGCTCGAATACACGTATGCGCCGGACACATTCAGTGAAACTCATGATATTGTGCATTAATTTCCTAAGCTTGGCACGTACGCGTTTCCGTCGCGGCGATATCAACCTGCTTCTTTAAAACGCACATCGAGGACGCTCGATTCGAAGGTCGAATCGGCAATTCTTCCCCGATAGAAATTACTTCCGTAAGTCATGTCCGCGCGCGTTTACGTCCGAAAGAGCGGGACACTATTACCTCCGATGAATCATATAGGATATATACTTTGCGTTATATGCATATAACATTTCGTTATAATTTTATAACCCATCGTCTATACACCTAAGTATACACAAACTTTAAATAACTGCAAACTGCATTTATAATACCTAACACACCGTGATTACGTTACATTGTCTCTAAATAATGACGCGATTTAATCACAGGAAAATTTGCATCTGATTGATGATATAATAATTTTACTGAATTACAATTTCAGTATTAATTAATTAATTACTTTATTCGTTCAATAAAAAACAATTGAAATAAAAAATGAGACAGTTAAAATAGGATCAGTAAATAAAAAATTTTGGACGCAACAATCTCATGACGTCGGATTTAATTTTACATGTTAATTTAATGGGGCAGCGAATAATTTTCCAATAACTCGTGTGAAGTTTCCAATAACTACGAAGGCTTTAATCGGGTTACGAGAACGTAGGATCGATCTCGAGCCCTCTATTCAATTTAGTCTCGTGCGGATCGTTAAAGCAATGTCGATGGTATCGAAATTCGCGGTGCAAAGCATCTCGGATAACAGTTTCCTCTGCAGTCTTCACAAGATATATCGTCAAGTGCACGCTTTTTACAGGACAAGAGTCCCCAAGGGAATCCCTGTACATTTTACCGTTGGATTTCCGGCGGAACTCCCAATATTATATTATAAAAGCATGCGAGGTATTGAATGTACGCATCGTGGCGTTCTGCGATCTTTATTTTTATTATCATTACTCTGTGACATCACCCTATTACGTAGAGATCGTAGACGATCGTTACTAATTATTTTGTAGAATGTATATTAGTAAATAGACAGACTATAGAATCAACGCTTGAAATCTATAACAGATGACAATATATTCGTGACTCAAAATTCATTCAAATTTAATTAGCTTTTACTATTTTTAAATATTTTCACACTTTCTAAAGATGGTGAGCTAAAAAGTAAATCAATATTTTTTAAAAGTATCTCTGATTCATCATCGATTGTAATACTCAATCTTTGCGTTAACCTGGAACGCGATCTATTTTATGTGATGCAAAAACATCTTTGCTCCAAGTGATAATTTTGCTTATCAAGGAAAAACAAATACATATAACTTGAAGAGCAAGATTTTGCTATTATTATAAATTTGTTCTGATGCATTCTATGTATATATGTTTAACATCGATAAGGCGGTAAAGCAGAGAGCCTCCTGTTGTACAGCACCACCTGCTAACAGAGGTCTGAAACGATTTTGCAGCAATACCCGCCGTTGGGATTCGTTGATCAATTGTATACTGTCGAGAGAATTTATGTATTGAAGAAAAATCGATGAAATAAAAGCGTTTGCTATTTCTTCCAATGATGATCCTCCATTAGTAATGATAATTTATGCGATTCAAATAATCATATAAATGTTATGATCTTGCAAGATATATTCAGCGTGACAGATGATTAGCACAGTCGCGTCGAGCACGTGACGCTCAAATTATTTACGAGACCGTTTGATCCTTATTAACCGGTAAATGACACGAATCTTTAAGCAAATTGAGTCCGCATCGAGACCATCCACTTAGATTAATCATTTTGATGGAACGAAAAGTCATGATAATATAAAGAAGCAAAACTTAATGTCAAGATAGATTGTTGTCTTCTTGGAAATCAGGAATATTTAAACAAATATGCGTCACAAGTCTCATAAAAAAACGTCATTGATTCAACGAATCTGATTAAGTGTCACTCTTGGAATTGACTTGTCTGTACGTTTGACTGATAGTTCTAGACAGTGGCCTAGGATCACCAAATGTTCCCACAGACTGCGTTGACAAAAATGAAATAAACTTTTCCTTCGCAGAGAATTTTCTTTTACTGTGCAAATTTCTTCTCCTCTAAATATTATACATTTTAATAAACAAATTTTAAATTAAATATCTGCTAAAAATAAAATAAATTAAAATTAAAAAGCAAAATTGCAGAAATTTGAAATTGACATTTTTCTTCAATTTATTTTATTAAATTTTTGAAACGTTTCTTGAATGTCAAATGTTACTATGAACGCATCATCGTAAATATAATCGTAATTTCTTTTTTACTTTCGTATACAATAGAAAAAAAATTTCTGATTAAAAATAGATAGATAAAAAATTTCTGGTTAAATTTATTATATTTGAGATAACCAAATGTCTAATTATATAATAATCTTGATTCTGATTCTGAATTCTGAGTGATATGATGAGAACTTATTGGTTATATTCGTTAATTTTCAGAACTTTTTTTCAATATAATGTTGTTCAAAGAATATCTGATTTATGTGAAAACAACTAAACCTATAATTCTATTAATTGGACGTAATTATATATATAAGCAGTATAGATTCGCGCGAATCGTATGTTTCGTTTATTATCGTTATGATCGGAAATACGTCAAAGTGCATTAAGGCATGATAATAGTTTATTGTTTGCAAAATGTTTGTAGCGGATAAATTAATTGCAATCTATTCCGCTATTATACACATTAATCACCTATTATAATTAGAACATATCGTTAACCAGTACAGGCAGCATTATCAATCAAATCATCGTTATCAAATCTTGTAAAATTGAATATGTCACTGGGACTCGCAACGTACGATCAGCGCTTCGTCTACAAAAACAGAACGTGGCAGTATACAAATAAGAATTTCGACATTCCATCGATGTTTCGTCCCCTCGACTTCCCTTATGCCGTGCAATCACATTCGCTCGCCTGTGAGAGAACAATTGTGTAAAAATTTTTGAATGTCTTCAAGGAATATGTTTGCTATCGACTGTCAGTCGGCTGTTACTGACATGTTTATTCACGCGCGAGGAATGTATCTGCGCGTAAAATCTTACTTCCTTATTTTTCTTTTCCATTTTTCCGCCGTGCTGCAACGAGATGGATGAAGGACATTCACTTCTTTTCGTAACAAACAAGTTAGCAAAGGCACGCACGATTTAGCAATGAGCCGTTGAATAATAGGCATTTCTTCCTGGTGCACAGATGCATGTGAGGTCGAATCAATTTAACGTGTCGAATTAAACTGGGTAACGCACGAGAATTGCAGAACAGTTAATTATATTTGGATGTTGTTTGCGAATCTCATGGCGTCAAAAAGAATCCCCCGGGACAGTATCGACGAACTATCAAATTTATTCTGCTGCACCGCCTCTGCATGCTAGTTGGGCTATTCGAAATTTACTTGCCCTCGATATTTTTCGCAACGTTGTGCTTAAACATGCAGACATAATAAAACGTATAACATTATCGTGGCAGATTTAATAATCAATTATTTCTACTCGAATTATCTGAAGTAGAATTTTGTGCATGACGTGTATATATATATATATATATACATATGTATATATACAGAAAGGCTAGTTTGGCTGAAGTAACTAAAAATTTAACTAGATACATATTTGAAAATAAGTTTATTGAACCATCAAAATAATTATGTAGAATGTTCAAACTACGCTACGTCAAAATATTGTGCAGTACTCATCATGTTTGAGATTCTTACATAATTATTTGGACAGTTCAAATTTATTTTCAAATCTGTATCTCTAGCTAAATTTTTAGATCCTTCAGTAACATTCTTTCCGTGATATGATATATGTATATACATATATATATGTATATATATATATATGTATATATATATATATATATATATATATATACACATATATATATAAAACGAGATGACATCATTTGTAAGCGATTGTTAAAAAACTCAAGTATATATATATGATATTGTAACTGCATAATGCACTAGAAATATATAAATTGAAACTCTGTCTAAATTGATAGAGACTCTTGAAATATCGAGTGTTCATGCAATTTGTAAATTTAAACGGGGCGAAACAAGAACGAACAAATTATTCGGGTCAACAGCACGCACGAGTTACTCGTGATAATCCTCCTTGGAAAATCCTTCGCACAGCTCCAATTTCACGTGTTATCCTTGAAAATCCGCGTTTTCATATTTGACGAGGTACGATGCTAAATGATTTCTTCGACACCGAACTTCGTCACCACAGGACGTCATTTTCTTAAAGTGGCAATACATTATACATACAGTGCCATATATTCTAACAAAAAATAAAACACAAGGTTATTATAGAAAAAATCTTTATTGATAGATGCACAATAATCAAGAATTAAATCGCGATATGTATGAATATTCTCTCGATCTATTTTATTTGCAATGTTCATGCGAATTTTACTTCTATGTATATTGTACTTCTATGCGTCTTCAACATCTTTTATTTTTTTTTAGTATATATACATTTTTATTTATTTTATATAAATCTTTAAGGATGTGTTACACATAATTTGTTTATTTGTTAACAAAATGAAAAAATTATGAACGGAAGAACAATTTTGCGTTGAAAAATTAAAAAATTTAGATATATAAATATATTGTAGATTTGAAAATAATTTGTTAGACCTTTAAAATTATTATATGGAACATTTATATTGATCATTAAAATGTCAAAACTTTTTGCAGCGTTTCTTATCATGTTTGAAATTTATATAAAATTATTTTGATGGTGGATTCAACAAAATTATTTTCACGTATATTTAGCTAAATTTTTAGCTTCTCCCAGCAAAATTACTCTTTCCGTGTACTTATATATATTATATTTGAAAGTATATATAATAAAAAAAATTTAGTGATAACTTAGAATTTGGATCAAAAATTATTTCAACAAAAAGTAAACATGTTTTTCAAAAATAATTAAAATAAAATAAAAAAGTTTTCATTTAAACTATAAAATTGTATTGTTAAATATTATAAATATAGATCTTATTTTGAATCGTTTCATATGTATTTAACATTCATTTTATACAAAAAATAAATAAATTTCCAATTTCAATCACTTTTTGCAGAGAGATTATATCCTTATATACTTGAGAGATTACATCCTTAAAGTATAACTTTTATGAAACAATTGATAATATTTGATAAAATAAATAAAATTTAAACAGAAAATGCATAAGTATATAAAAATGCATGCGTAAATTAAAAAATCAGAAAAAATTCTCGCTCTGTTTATTTACTAATACTTGAAAAAAATACTCATAATATTCAAGAAACCTGACTCACTATTCCGGATTAGCGTGAAACATACTGCCAAAGAAGAATTAGTTTAATAATGCACCTGTAATGATCAAAACTTGTTCCGTGAAGGAAATGCATGCTGCAAGAAAATCAAGGAGTCAGAAGAATAAAATTCGTCTCCTCTTTCCATCCATTTGTCCCTCTTATTTTCTCTCCCTCCCATTGCCCCTGCGCCTTGTACCTTGTATCTTCTCTCTCGCTCTTCCTCTTGTCCTAACTCAATTCGAACATCGGCTGTTCTGCGAGGCTACATATAGAAAAGTAAAAGAAAAAGATGGAGAGAGAGAAAGATATGGATATACATATATATGTATATATAAAGAGAGAGAAAGATTTCAGCGCCGCGAAGAGCTACTCGAGTCATGCATTTAGTCAGACCAGCCTAGTTCAGTTCGTCGAATTGCAGTGGAAGTGCATAATAGTTGGTACAAGTCACAGCCGCCGGATGATCAATCTGCCTCGGCCGTCTGCCTTTCCGTGATCCAGCACGTGCGCGCCAAAATATCGCCTATGACACGCATGCCATATCCCGGCGTCGATTCCGGGAATGTCGCACTATCAGCGATAGTGATTTCGTCCGGAACATCCCAACCGGCAAGAAGGCGTCACAGCCGAGCCGGAGGCTGCGGGCCGCGCGACGAGAGTCGGCGACGAGAGAGCGCGTTTAGTCGGTTCGCAGGAGTCGGGCAGGTCGGTCGATTCGCTCTCGACCCACCACCGATCAGCTGTTCGCCGCCGCTCGCTCCGGCGACAGTCCGACGATCGACCGTCAACACGTGCACGCGTTCCCGACTCCCGACTCGAATCAGCCGGCAGCGGCAGCTGATATTATACGTGCTGCTAATGTACAAGCACCGAATTTCGCGAACGGCGAACAGTTTTTGACGTTCCTACCTACGGTTAAATTGTGCTCGCGCGGGACCACACGAAGTGTCAATCAGGGATCATTCAATCTAGAATTAATTATCAGTCTAGAGTTAATTATACAGTCATTTTGTCTAGAGTTAATTATCCAGTCATCCAACCTAGAATTAATTATCTAACTATCCAGCTATCGCTCGAGAGCAGGAATTTAAAACATACATGCACATTTCGCGTCGTTTGATTGCATTATCAGACGAATCCGTTCTTTCTACTCAAACTCGCGAGTTCGGTGGACGTCTGTTGAAGAGGATCATTGAAGAACGAGGATTTTTAGGGTGATAAATCGCTACCACCGTTGTGAATGTGCAAC
>Ga0157364_1000939_pt1 | contig 23004 bp, 8 predicted proteins | sample AttsexASBM2_FD_111476 | JGI IMG/M metagenome (GOLD analysis project Ga0157364, IMG submission 111476) | Fungus gardens microbial communities from leaf cutter ant in Ribeirão Preto, State of São Paulo, Brazil - Atta sexdens ASBM2 | ecosystem: Host-associated > Fungi > Mycelium > Unclassified ...
TCAAAAGATGACCAGTTTTTTCGACGCGGGATTCGTACGCTACCCGAAAGATGGGAGAAAGTAGTGGCCAGCGATAGACAATACTTTGAATCATAAATGTATAACCAGTTTTTTACAATAAAACCTCGAATTTCGGAAAAAAAACTGCGGAAGCAAAGTTGTACACCTAATACATGTCATAAACTACAAACTACTACATGAATATCGCACATACATGTACGTACAAATTTTCTAACGAACTAAACTTTTATATTATAATAGATATTTATAAAATCTTAGAAGTAATTATAAACACAATATTGTTTGTTTATGTAATCTCTAGTAAAAGTCGAGATTGTTTTATATGTACAAAGTATAAAACTTATATATAAAGCAAATATTCTTGCAAGTCGACGTCAGAAGCCGATAACAAAACTGTAATTTTTTTTTTCATTTTAACATAAAGTCGACCAGTTTGGACTACATTATTATACTTTAATTATGGAGAAAGATTTTTAAATCTGTGTAAAGACAATTAGAAAAATACTTATTCGAAAAATAATCGATAAAACAGACTTTAGGATTTCCTTAAACCGATGAAATAGAAAAAAGAATGCTCACTGTGAGACTCACAACATTAATACAATAACGCATATTTAAGGCAGCCTAAATACAATAACATATAAAATAAAAAGGCTTTGAAAAAATTAATGTATACAGTATTTCAAAAGAGATCCATTTTTTTTTCTAAAAATCATTCTTTCAATAACTAACAACCAATCCCGATCTTTCCTAAACTTTTTCATATAATTCCTTTGACATCAAAACAAGTTGATAAAAATTATCATATAACGAATTATTTAATATTTATTTTTAACTTTAATATTTATTTGATAAATAAAGGAGTTTTATTTATAAATCTTTTTTATATAGATTTGAGTCATCCACATACAACGATTGTATGTCAATTTATAGAGCAGATAAAAAGAGTAGATAATCGATAAGTACGCCAACAGCTAAGATAACTGCAGATCCATATTAAAACATCAATAATGTATGAGATTTATTAATTTTGTTATTTATTGTTATATCTTGCAGGATACTTTTAACCCATTTGCATCATATGAAATAATGAAAAATATAACGTTTAGTTGGCCCCCTACTTAACCAAATCTTGAATGAAAAAATTATATAATAATGCACTATCAATATCCGCAAAAAAAATTTTTGCGCTCATTCCGTTTAGCTAAAAAAAAAAGGGGTGAGTGGGGGGGCTGACTGACATATGGCAGAGCATAAATCCTGTATATTTTCCAAATCATTGTTTTTAATGATTGAACGGGTGACTGACTGCCTACTCTCCACAAAAAAAAATTTTTTTTAGCTAAACGGAATAAGCGCAAAAATTTTTTCTTACGGATAGCGTATAAATAACGCATTATTATATAATTTTTTCAGATTAATTTATTATTAATTTATTGAGATTTGATTAAGAGAAGGCCAGCTAAACAGACGTAAAAATATACTATTATCAAATTTTTTTTTAAATTAAATTTACAAATATTTTAAAAAGTATTAAAAACTTAATATTCCAATGAATTCTGAAGCATAAAAATGAAGAAAAAAGTTCGTATATATACATCTTGTAAGAAAATTGCGCATATACATATATATACACTAGTAATGCAAACGATTAATCGACTGATGTTTTCTATTAGATGATTAATATTTCCAAACAATGGCAAATTAAAAGAAAGACACATATGAGTCACACGCGATTATCAAGGTAAAAATAAATTTAGTACACAGGATATTTAATTTTGATTACAATGCATATATCGGAAGACAATTAGAATTTCTGATCATAGAAATCACATACATAAATAGATTTCGATTCATTCTGTGAATATTAGGCACAGGATCGAGCTAAGCTATGATTGAACGTAGCCTAGGATGAACACACTCATTTCTGAAATGCTTTGTATTAAACAGCAACGTAATAGCTTAAATTTTCATTTGGATACAAATAGTTTACATCATGTTTATTTTTCCATTTTTGATAATTTATACATCTCTCTCTCTCTCCCCCCCCCTCTCTCTCTCTCTCATATTTGTTATTTCGTATTGCTCGATCGTATTGCTCAACAACATGCTAATCTATCATCAACTATTACAATAATTAATTAAATGTACAAACATTAAGTCTCTTAATTTTTATGTTTATATTGTTAATTTTAATCGATTTAATTGCATGACATATTAGATATGGGAAAAAGTTCGTGGCGTTTTTCCCATTAGATGGCATTAAAAAAACGCCACGAACTTTTTCCCACACCTAATATTTTATCTAATATATTGATAATATAGCATCCTTTGTTCGAGTGTCCGAGGTAAGTCTTCTCTTCATTTTATTTTATTTGAAATTTATTTTATTTGAAATTTCTGACTTGATAATTTTTAGAGAGGAAAATGTCCATTGTATGGGAAGATACAGCTTCCACATTCGAGACATATTTTCTTGTAAGAAGTATCTCCTCTCATGATCACGATGTGCATTTTTAAAACTTTGTAAATATCTGAAGATGATTGAGCCGAAATATTATAATATTATATATATTATATATTATAATATTATAATATTATAATATTATAATATTATAATATTATATCTAGTAAACAAAACGTAATTGTAATATAATTTAGGGAATTCATAGAAAGAATGATATTTTTTATGGTTATGGAGACAATATATAACTGTCACATAATTTTGAAGATTCTTTAAAAGAATAAAGATATATATTTTTTCGTTATAATCATAACAATTGTAAAAATGTAATCTAACACACAATGTAATTCAAAATACATAATATGAATATAACAACTGTGATTTTTTAGCAATTTAATCAATGTCCTTACAAAAAAGTATGTTTGTCAATTGGAACTATTGACTTTCAATCATAATTGATTGATGAATAGTAATTATTGGGTTATTCATAGTGATGACTGGTTTCTCAATGGTAACCATTGACGCTGTAAAAATATAGTTGGGAGGAACAATGGTTACTATTGTAACTTAATAAATTATCTTTTGATAATGAATAGTAATGACAGAAAAGACTAATGATTACTATTCATAACGTAATGGTTATGGCATTTATAATGTAATGGCATTCATAACGTAATTTTTTAATAACCGGGTTATCTTTACGGACAAACGGAAAAATTATGTAACTTGTTCTTGACAACTAAAAAATTTCCTCTTAATAATCAGAATATAATAGTCATGAAAACTGACAAAGGCAATATCACGAATAGAAATACACAAAAAATAAATGAGATGCTTCACGACCAAGAGTCACATCACAGTTAGTGTTAAGAAAAATCCAACAAATTCTATTATTACGAAGGTTCGTGATTTGCTTATGGATTGAAAGAAAAATAATTTTATATTTGATGTGGCATTAGAAGTGTCTGTGAATTAGTTCGAATCAAATCGAATCACAGATTCGATTCAATTCGTTTTCGAATCTAAGAGATTCGAAACTGAATAAGTTCGAAATTTCGAATTATCGGTGATTCGATTTCAAATCACTCGCCTATTTTATACGCTTCATTTATGCGCGATTCTTTCTTTCCTATATCTTCTGCGACCAATCTTATATCAGAGCTTATTCGTGAAAGCACATGCGCTTATTGGCTTATATTATGAAGAAAATGCTATTCATTTTTTTAAATACTATTTATTTTGTTTAAGCCAATGAAACTGAAATAATGATACAAATTGAGCACAACAATTAGCTTCAATTAAGTTTCGATACACTGAAAGAAATATTTTGTACATATCAATCATTCATTTTGTTGATGTGTGACTAACAAAAACTTTCTTACATTTTTATTTAAAAATTGTATCGTTCTAACCAAAATTTATGATAATCAAATTTTGATTAAAATAAAAATTTGAGTTAAGACAACACAATTTTTAAATGAAAGAGTAAAATAATTTTTGTTAGTCAACAAAAAATGGATGATTAGATAGATGATTATATATATAATATTTCTCAGAATAAATAATCACTAGTTCCTTTAAAACAATATATTATAATCGCGATTATTATTTGTTTACTTATACGCATATGAAGATTTAATCTTTAGAGGACTGGAAGTCCCTTTAGGACTGGAGGTCCCTTTGAATCACTTTTGTTAATTGTTTGTAATGTTTGCAGCTCATAATTAGCTCGAAAATATTGTAATTGATGTCCGCATATATTTTGGAGAGGCGCGCACCATGAGTATGCCGGTGCACACGTTTCTCGACAACCACGAGAGATTATTATATATATTATATATATATATATATATATATATATATATTATATATATTATTTAAAAAAGTTTATTTTATTGCATGGACATTTACTGCACTAAAAAAAATGTTTTTACATATGTTATTTGTGAAATTTTTATTCTACAATGATGATAGATAATTATTCTGACAATATCTAATATTTAGTTAAAAAAAAAAAAAATTAATTTATAACTGTTACAATAGACAAACACTGACTAAGAGAAAAATAATCGATAGAATGTGATCTTGCAATACAAAGACTTTGTTTACAATCGAAATATATGCTTTATGTAGATCTCTGTATCAATTTGGAGATTAAGGCTGTTCTTTTGTTTTTTAATATGAGCATTTCCGAAATTAGATGTTTATTATAGCAATAATAATCAAATTAATTTAAAACTAATTGTTAAAGACTCCATTTATTAATACAAAAATAATAAATGTAAAGACTATAGGAGTCAACACTGGTGGTAAACATGCACAATATTTTAATAGTAAATTAATTAGGATGTTTTAATTCAATTTGAGTCATCAAAATTCATGAATTAGGACTGAAAGTTGGCCCAACGATTTCCGAGATACGCTACATACGGGAAAGAGTCATTAAAATTTTTTTGAGACTAACAATGAAGAGTTTTGATTGGAGTTCTGGACAATTCTCGAGTTCCGTCGAAAAGTATTACAGCTCATAATGATTGGACCAACATTTTACGAGATATGCAATATATATATTGGTTATTATTTCTTGAAAATTTTCAAAAATTCTTTTTTCTTTTTTCAAACCGAGTTTGTCTCTTATGCATCAGGAATAATTTTCGACAATTTTCTCGAATCGACATCGATTTGATTATTTCAACATCGAATTAACATCGATTCAATGTCAATTCCATTATCATTTCTCACTGAGTATCTTCCTTATTTATGGTGCAGATACGGTGCAGATGTTTTTATGCTGATATTTTATCTCCAAGAAGCAATATTATTCGATGTCGATTTCATTGTTATTTCTCAGTAGATATTTTATTCACTAAAATGTTTTTAAGAATGAAAATCTAATTTTATTCTTTAATAGACTTCGTAGCTTCATAAAATATAAGCCAAAACGAGTTTCATAGCAAAATATATTTCTTCTACGAGATAATATATGGTAAAATCTGATAGAATGCGGATATGTAGCTGCATTACAAATGAAATGAAAATGAGTTTGCTTGTCACTGTCAATTATTGAAATTATTAAGAACATCATCTATATTGATTGATTCCACAAAAATATATTCTCGAGAAGTTAGAACTATCTTATTACAGTTATTCGAATTATTCTTCTTATCACAAAATAAGGATTATTTATAGTTTAATCAATAGAGCTGTCGTATTTTCTCGTCCTACATTTCATAAAAAGAGAATTATGCATCAATATGCTGTCGGACAATAGTTTCTTTTAATAAACTAATATTTATTGATATAAATTGTAGGATTAATGAATTGTTATCCTACAATTCATTAATAATATTGTAGAATAAATATTTATTAATAACAAAATATTTATTAATAACAAAATTCATTAATAATAAACTTGTAAGATAAATATTCATTAATAACAAGAATAAAAAAGTAGCAGATTCCCAATACATATCGACATCACTTTGAGAAAAAAAAAGACACGTTCTTCCATTTGTTAATAATATCATGGAATTAAGGTTGTTGGAAATAAATAATGCAAAGTTTATACAATATAATATATTATAGGACATATATGTGTGATAACACAAACTATGGAAATCAACGTCTTAAACAGTTTAGCTGGATCTTATAATACAATAAATGCTTGTATGATTCTTGTGTATTGTGTAATATATACTATGTACGTAGTATTATTCTATCTTGAAATTTGCCTATTTTTGCAGAGTGTTGTGTTAATTTTGTTGGCCAGTGTCTAATTATATTTTTATATAATTATATATAAATATATACAGGGTATTTGGAAATTAGTGAGTTTTCACACAGTTTTCACACAGGGGCAGAATGGACTAAACTAAAAAGAAAACTTCTTTATCATTTTACAATTGTCGCGTTGTTTATAAGCGGCAATTGCTGTCGCTAGATATTACATGTCTAGTGACGGCTCACCGCGCTGGGCAGTCCTATTCTGTCGCGCGTTTGCATTTGGTGCTGAGCGAATTTGGCTATATTTTCATAAGTTAATAACTCATTAACCATTGCAACAATTTTTGAAGATCAAATAATAGAATTTTTAATTTTTGCTTATTTTAGATGATATTTTCTATAATTAATACACATCCTTTTGGCATATATAATTTTTTAAGAAACATACAGTCTATTTTATCTTTTATGAATAAATTGTTAATTTCCAGCAAGAAATAATCGTCAATTAAATATCGAATCGATATCGAATTAGTGTTGAAATCATTGTATCGATTTGATGACTCATTTCTTACTGGATAATATTTATTTTTTAAAAATAAATTTTTTTTTAAATATTTTTTTTATACGAATACTTTTTGCACTCACTATATATACTGAGTCGAAAGTTTGTCGGCAATTTTCCCAAAAATTAATAAGATATTAATCTTTAAAAATAGCTGAATACGCTTGTCCGCCGGGCCTACTACTGTCAAGTGTGTGCCTACCGATCGCTTGACGCGCAAGTCGCGGGGAATGAGAATGGCCTGGCAAGTTCGAATTATGCCATTTTATGACTCGTGATAATGCGGCGCACTTTTCAGTCCATCCCTAAAAAGCTTTAGATACCAAAGTAGCGTATAAGTCCATTTTAGACCCACTAACTATATCAATAATACTAAACACTTATTAGACTACAGACAACTAAATCGAAGTGGCGATCGAAATAGCCAATAGAAAGGCTATCGGCATTTTTCACTCAAATCAAAAGAATACACTACTTTGTATTTAGAGCTTTAACCATCCCCATTCACCGAGCCTAAAGTAATCGATAGGCGTGCCTACACTTGGCAGTAGCAGATCGGATGGACGCGCGTATTCGACTATCTTTAAAGATTAATATCTTGATAATTATTGGAAAAATTATAAAATGGCAGAGAACTTTTTGACTGAATTTGATCCGCTCTATCTAGGCATAAAATATTTGGTCGTTATTCTAGGGTTCTGTATATGCTGGATAGTAAATAGTTAAAGTGTTAAAAATTAAAAAAAAAGTTAAAACTTTAAAGTTAAGAAGTTAATAATTTTTAACTTATAAGGAAAGGAATCCCCCTCTGATTTTAATGAGCTTTTAGTATGTTATTCTCCAGACAAAAATAAGCGATACGATCAAAAAGTCGGTTGGAACTGGCTATTAAAAGGTACTTTACTCTTGGGGTGCGGTACCAGCGCTCAGATTAAAAAATTGTTTAAAAATATTTAAAAGCCATAATTGTTATTAAAACTTATCAGGAACTGTTATACGCTTCAGAACAAAAGAATTATGGCACTTTTATTATAAGTTACTTATAGGTGAAAAAATTAAACAAAAAAATTAAATTTAATAAATACTTATTAGGTGCTTGAATTCTTGTTTTTTGTTATAAAAACTCATATATTGTTCATCGAAAGCTACAATCTTTTCTCACTTTTAGGATAACAAATGGATTCCAAGAAAAATTCAGTCGAGACGAGAATTAGGTTCTTTTCTCAGTTATCGAACCATTTTTTTGATATCTTCAAAATAATTGAAGCTGCTCAGAACATGCTGCATCAACCGAAACAAATGGTAATCTGAAAGAGAAACGTCTGGTGAATAGGGTGGATGAGATAAGACATCCCATCCAAGTGCCTCCAAAATTTCTTTCACTGGTTCTGTAACATGTGAGTCAATTCTAGTGTCATGAAGAAGAATAACTTTGTTATGTCCTTTGATGTATTGTGGACATTTTCCTTTGAGTGCTCGATTCAAATTGAGTAATTACGGTAACATTCAGCATAATAGTATGATTCGATTGCAGCAACTCATAGTACACTATATCGACTTGATCCCATTAAATGCAGTATGACTTTCTTTCCACAAATATCCTGTTTTAATGTTGATATTAATGTTGATGGTTCGCCGGGACACACATGATTTCTTGCGCTTAGAATTGTCGTAACGAATCCATTTTTCATCACCAGTCACAATTTAATGAAAAATGACGTTTTTGTCTTTGAAGCAGCAATTCATAAATGGCTAAACGTTTCGCAATGTTCTCTTTTTCTCAATTCATGTGGGACTCAGTTTCCTAGCTTCTGGATCTTTCCCACTGCTTTTAAACGTGTTTTGCTAATGATTGACTCATCGATATTTAATGTATCCGATAACTCTTTGAGCGTCTGACATGAATATTCTTGAAATAATACCTCCATTTTCGAACTTTTTCGACTGACCAGAGCGCTCTTTGTTATTCATATCAAACTCGTTGTTTTTAAATCTTCTAAATTTCTGCAAGTTGTTTCAGACAGAGCATGCTCTCCATAAGCCTGCATTAGCAAACGATGACTTTCAGCAGCAGATTTCTTGAAATTAAAATAGAAAAGTAATGTTTCCCGCAAATGCTCTTTTTTTAGTACGAAACTCGACATTTTTAATGCGATAAAAAATTGTGTTCTTTGCAATGCGATAAAAAATTGTGTTCGATCAAATGTTACACACTGATTATTAATGCCTATTGACATTTCATATACATCAGCAGTCACTTTCGGCCATGTTGAAATAGCACAAATAATGATTTCTCTCGGTCAACAGCGAGAATTAAATTCAAGCACTTAATGATATTGTAATGTTATTTAAAGGGGGGAATGCATGTGATGAGTTCAAAAAATCGATTTTTTTTTTATAATGCTTGGAGTCTTAAAACTATGTCTCTAAAATGTTATGTTGAAATTCGTAACGGAACTATAGTAAATATGTGATGGAGCAGCACGTGGTCACATGCCGGTGATAGACCCAGCCAGTCCCCTCTGCCTGTAGATATTTATAAAAACCGGTATTCTTTTGTTGCCTGTGTGCTTGTATCTCTTTTGTTGCCTACATAGTGTGTATGTGTGTGTGTATATATATATATATATATATGGTAATTCAGAATAAACATTTGTCTTTAAATTGTCATATTCTTAATTCTAACTTAATTCTAAGACGATTTTTTCTTGGCGAAAATTTTGTCTAAAGCTTAGTTTTCAAATTATAAGAAGAAATAGTTGGCGTATCACGGGCCGCGTAGAGGAGACGGGCAGGAGCGGTTATAGTTACCATAGATGCGAGCGCTTTACGTGCGGAGCGCATACGCGATCGAACGCATTCATACGTTTATAAAAACATGTTTCTTCTTATTTTTTCTCTATTACACTGTTTCTTTCACTTGCTTTAAATTAATTTTATATTAATTTCGTTAAATTATAAATTAGAATGATGAAATTAAAATGAATATTGAATCTTTTGAGTATCGGATTGTTTTTAATTACATTAATAAAATTGTTAGAGAAATGTAGTAAAAGAACAAAATTAGACAATAATTATAATGCGATAACCATGTAATTAAAACTATTATGGACATATAAATCAAACAATTATTTCAGTACGTCGAATTCTAAGAGCGTTTCTTACAATTTGATGTACTGAAAACTTATTAGATTTAATTGTGTGTCAATAGGTGTTACAATACTTGTAGCACTCATTATTATTATATTATTGCATATTATTGTGCAATTTGTCACTTTTATAAAAATTTCTCTAACAATTTTATCGGTGCTATCGCGTTGGTAGTATTTATTACGAGAATAGATCAAATATAAATGAGAATTTTTTTTTATTATTTATTGGACGAGAATAAAAGTATAAAGAATAAACGTATAAAGAAAACAAATTATTTTTCTACATAGTTCTCTGCTACATTAATAATATATTTTTTCTAGCGAATAAGCAGTTTGGCGATCCCGTTTTCATAAAAAGTAATAGGTTGTATCTGCAGCTAATTGCGCACGAATTCCTTTACAGTGGCATCGTCCACGAATTGTATTGTCCTCCTAATTTTTCTTTCAATGGTCCAAACAAATGATAATCGTATGGAAAGATTTGTCTCAATGCGATTATCATTTGTTTGAGCCGCTAAAAGAATTCGGAGGATTCGATGCCACTATAATGGAATTCGTGTGCAATTAGCTGCAGACACAACCTATTACTTTTTATCAAGCACTAGTTTCACTCGTTTTATTAAGTGAGTGTAATCGAAGTGTCAATATATTGAAACAATTTATATACGTGAAACAATTTATAAAAAGAAGAATCTCATCATGAAAATGTGTGACTTGATATACGTACTTAAAAGACATTTAATACTTGAATGAAGAAAGTGAATTACAATAAATCATTGTGTCGAGCACTATTACGGTGCATCCAAATTTACTCCTCCACTTGTTTCAAGAAACAAAATGGAATCATTAAACATTTACAAGATAATAACAATTTTATAATTAAGATAATAATAAGCTTTTAAAGTGTATTTGGCTTACGTTTTTGTTTTAAATATTCACAACTCTTTAACTGCTACGAAGTACGATTGTACTTCTTATAAGACTTCTCATAAGTATGTAACAAATGTTACGAGCGCAATGCGTAGATGAAATTGTTAGAGAAATTTTTATAAGTGAGAAATTGAACAATAATTGCGTGCTATAAGTATTGTAACACCTATTGACATACATTTAAGTCTGACAAGTTTTCGAATTGTAAAAAATGTTCTTAGAATTCGACTTACTGAAATTGTTTGATTTGAATGTCAATAATAATTTTAATTACGTGCTTATCGCACGTAATTATTGTCTGATTTCGTTTTTTTACTACATTTCTTTAACAATTTTATCAATGTAATTAAAAACAATCTGATACTCAAAGGGTTCAATATTCATTTTAATTTCATCATTTTAATTTATAATTTATCAAAATTAACACATTTAATCTTTCGTTGATATACTACGTGTGAACCACCCACAAAATTATTTTAACTCTCTGAAACTCAATTTTCTTTTATTGTATAGAACAAAAATACAATGTTTATAAAAAAATACAATATTTATAAAAAAAAAATCTGTTTTTTTTTTCAGTTCCCAAAATAGCCTACATTCAATATGCGAAATACCCTTTATCCAAAATAAACTTACAAACTAATTTTTTTTTCAAAGTATTATATCTGAACAATTCTGTAAATTTTTAACTTTTAATATTGGATTTTTTAAAAGTTACAATTTTTCACAGATTTTACTCGTTTTTTCTCTATTCATTGAACGCAAGAATTTTTTTCACAAAAACTGTAATAAAATTTCAATCAAAAATTATTTGAATATATTTTACAGATCTTGAAATTGATCCATAATTTTTTTCATATTGGTTGGATTTTTTAAATAAAAATGTTAGTTGTTTAAACACTCCTCTGGGTATGAGCCACCCAGTATGTCAAAAAGCGAACCGAAAAAAAGAGATCTCTGTCAAGTTAGCAGAACCAAAATGAGCAGAATCGAAAAAGACCCTTTGAACTATTTAGTGCTCATTTTATGCTAATTTGTGCTACAAAAAACAATTTTGTTTAAGATCACAACAAAAAAAAAAAAAGAAAAAAAGAAAAATAAAATTAGATTTGAATAGAACTAATTTTGTGCTAACTTGTGCTATCAAAAAAAAGTTAATATATTGATCCATTCGCCAAGTACTAATCTCTAACTGAATTGTGCTATTAAGACTAAATCTGAAACTTCATATTTTGGCAGCACAAATTATAACACTTCTATTGTGTAAATAGCGATTGATTCTGCTCGTGATGAAAGATACTTTACTCTTGAACCTGATAGGGATCGGGAGTAGTTTCCAATGGAACGGAGGGAACACAAAATCTGAAATTTCATATTTTAGCAGCACAAATTATAACGTTTCTATTGTGTAAGTAGTGATTGATTCTGCTCGTGGCGAAGGGTACTTTGCTCTTGAATTTAATAGTATACAATTCAATTAGAGGTTGGTTCTTGAGGAATGGATCAATATATTAACTTTTTTTTGATAGCACAAATTAGCACAAAATCAGTACTATTCAAATCTTATTTTTCTTTTTTTCTTTTTTTTTCTTGTAGTCCTGCTAGTTTGATATTAAGCTGGCTTACACATTTCATCTAAACGACATATATTCCTAACGATGTAAACAACAATTCAAGAGATTTTAACCATTGTTTTAGCATCTTGAGTAACGCCAATGCTGATGGTATATTATTATATAATTTTCGAGCTACATATAGCATACATATTGCTACATATAGCACGATTATATGAACCAAATATCGATTTATCATTTTCAGCCTTGAAAAATGAATGATGTATCCTAAGAAAAGTGTACGTTGCTATGTAGTTTATATCTACTTTGTTAGAGGGCAGTAGTGCGCGGCAACATTTTGCGATTAGGTTTTGGGCCGTCATGTCCTCTTTCAGGTTTCTCTCTGGCTATAGATCTACTAAAGATATGTATTTTAAAATTAAGTTATATCATTTCAAAGCTTGGACATTTCTACAAATAATTTGACACAGATTCCATCCTTTCATAAACATAACCATACTTTTTAGTGCAATTGAAAATGGAACATGATAAAAAGCATGAAAAATGGATATACTATGACAATCCTAAGCGTTCAAAATCATGAGTAAATCCAGGTCAATCGATATCGATTCCAAAATGCAACATCCATGAGAATAAGTTTTGTTTTGCGTTTTATGGGACATGAAATGCGCCGTGTATTATGAACTGCTGAAATCAAATCAAACAATTACTGTTGATAGTGTTATCAGCAATTAATCGATTTAAATCGCTTTTGAACCAGAAACGTCCAGTAACAATTCAAAACAAAAACGCAGAATGATTTTGTTGCACGACAATGCTCGACCACATGTCGCAGAAACAGTTAAGACACATTATCAGCATTTCAATGGAAAATCTTACCATATAAACCGCATATTCATTAGTCTATGCTCCTTCGGATTATTACTCATTTCGGTGCAGCACAGCTTTGCTGACCAGACTTCAAAACATATGATGAAATAAAAAAATGGATTGATGAATGGATTGCTTCCAAAGACGAACTTTTTATCGCAAAATCCATTTATTGCCAGAAAAGTGGAAAAAAGCTAGCGATGAAAAATATTGTGTGAATAAAATATAACATCTTCCTAAAATAAACATGTTTTTTGACAAAGAAACCCTCAAAACTAACCGGAATACCTAATAAATATGTCTAATTTTTTATATATTATTGTAATTATAAAAAAATATAACTAGTTTCCAAAATGCTATCCGAAAAAAGTCTAATCAAGATCTTTAATGTCATCCAGTAAGCTCATATTTATAAAGAGATTTCATTTATCTGATTGATCGAATTTTTTCCTCCGAAAAATAAAAAAGTCGCTTTATGTTATTAACTGCAACAAAATAATTTTCTTAAATATTATACAGAAAAATTTAATTTCTAAATATCGCACATCTTATTCCGTATGTGCATGACAATATAAATATATTTAATGTGAAACGATGTCACATTTCTTGATAACCTGATGATACTTTATCCAAACTCAAAGTTCAATATTTTATACAAAAAAAAAATAGAAAGTCATGAATTGAAAGAATATGATATAAAATATAAACCTCAGAAAGTCGACAACTTTTGAAAGTCAAATATCAAAATATAATGACTTTATTGTGCTGTTTTTTTCGTAAGAATAATTTCGTAAGAATAAATCTCGAAATTTATATAACTTAAAATAAAAAATAAACGATTAAAAATCGAGAAAATTAAAAATTAATGATATCTAAAGTTCCAATACAAAAAATATACATATAATAGAGTAAAAGTAGGGAATGTGGAATGCTACTAACATGGAATGGCTTTTCTAAACAAAGCATTACAATCTAGCGGCAATCATTGAAAGTTGTTGCAATTGTTATCAAACGTATTATAACAAGCAATGAGCTTAGTCCGACACAACGTTTCATTACAATAAACATTTATTTTTTTTGGTTGTGTTAGGAGATTCGGCAGCTTTTTTTAAAAGTGTTCTCATAAACTGAAGGTAAATTTGTTAATGCTTATATTATTATTAATTATTGCTTATATTATTATTAATGCTTATATACACAGATGCTTTTAATAATGTTGCATGAATAATATTATGCAAATAAATTTTCTAACTTGTTTATTGCTACGGAAAGACTGTCATATGACATATATAAGTAATATATCGCAAATGGAATATATCGAGAGTTTAGAATGTGGAATACGTTCTATATCAGCAACTTATTCGTGATCGAGTAAGTTAAATTATAGGATGTATTCTACACATTACCAACTTATTTATGATTATAAGTTATAAGTTATATTTCATATTACCAACTTATTTACCAGCTTATGTCCAGCTATTATATTTTCTGTTATACAATAAAAATATAATCTATTTTTAACTTTTTTTTTGGTTTACATAAACAAATTTGAATTTCATTTATTGTGTTATTTATTACCATTACCTAAATTCTTTCATCGATATTCCATATTACATTCCATTTTTTAAACCCCCTATTTTCATACTTTTTATTTTTTTGTTAATTTTGTATGATGTTAAATTTAAATTTTGGCGACTTTCATTTATTGGATGTTGTAGCTAACATATTTCTCAAGAGTTCTATGTAAAGTTAAAGTCTTCATATGCATTTATATCGTAGCAATGTTAATTTAAAAAACATTATTCCATATTCTCTGCTTTTACCCTATTATCCAGATAGTCAAATGCAATTAGTTTGTTGATGTGTTTCCGAAAATTGCAGCAACTAATTTCAATAAACTCGAACAAAGTGAGACAGCATACGTCTATCATATTGAACTCAATAAAAATTCTTTTAATTCTAAAGACAATAATTTAAAGGCAACTTGTTATCATCAGCATGTTAACCGTAGCTAACAGCATATTCATAACAACATCTATCAAATAATGATCGTTATGTATGCTATATGTATAAAGTTTCCATCAAAATGCTATCAATTTTGCCATTATCAAATTTGGAATTCAAATGAGAATATTTCACACATAATGAGGAAGCACCTTATCCCTAGTATGACGACATTTACAACGGTATAGCAATATGATGGTATCTTGAACTTATTTGGCATGAATTCAAGATACCATCACATTGTTGTCATAGAATTAGAATTCTATCATAGGCATGGATACTTTCATATTAAAGCCCAACTTTGAAGCCCAACTTCACTTCACATGCGAAATGTTGCGCTCCTTATATCCTTTTCCAGGTGATTTTTATTTACGAGTTATGCATCTTCTCCGTGGCTTTCTGTCGGCAGAGATGCATAATGCTCACGGATGAGTGATTTTCGTGATAACATTTTGTTAGTAAAACAAATTATAATCGCATCGATTAAAATCTTCATAGTTTGAAGACATATACGCAACAACGGTTGGATATTGTTACACATGTATGTTTTGTTGCCGTCATATTTTCATTATAATGCTCAAAATGGAATGATTAATCATTCTTTGCTGTTATATTGCTATCATTTTGTCCTTATCATAACCTACCGCTATTGCTGACTTGTTTTTTAATTTCGTCAATTGATTACATGCATAAGCAATCATATTACTGCATTCGTAACGTGTACTATTTTTATGTTAGCAAATGTATGCCAAAAATAAAACAATTCATAGAATGCAATTTGTTCAAATATATTAAATCACGTTTTATTATCTGACAATAAGTAGAGTATAAAGTAACGAGTTGCCGTTGATTATCGATTTTAAAAAATAATTCATTATAGTTACCATTATTTAAGAATTACCTTTTTTTAAAATCACAGAAGCCATTGGACAGAAGTCTAGAGGCTTTCTAGTCTCAAGCGCTATGAGTGGCTTGTGTCCGATCGAACCGTGTCAAATCAAGTGGAAAGTAACGATAAAAGTGACTATAAAATTCCGTTACCGTTACAAAAAAAATGTAACTACGTTACCATTACAGTTACCGAAAAAAGGTAACGCAGTTAACAGTAAAATTGCAAAAAGTAATTTGTGGTTATAATTTCATTGCAAGTAACGAGTTGCTTCCATTCCCTACAATTTTTTGTTTCACCGAGATTGTAGTAAAAGTGAAAAGTAAAATCAAAGCGCTATATTATTATAACATCATTGCACAATAAGATCAATCATATTATAATTATCACGCCATTATATGGATCAATCTTATATTGCCATTCATGTAGCGAAGAGTTTAATAACCTATGCTATCAGCAGCGACCGGCCTCTTTATCAAATTCGATTATCAAGCGTTTTTCTAACATTTTGTTGATAGGAATTTCACAATCAATACCGTATACTTTCCTTTGAGTTTTCTATTCCCCAGCTTCTGGGCCTTCTGGTGTTGAAGTTAATAAGCATCTCTATCCATTTTGGACTTAACTCTTTAAAGTTAACTGATTCGAATATTCCATAATTTAGTACTTCTTCTTGTCCTCTGAACGGCCAATTGAGCTGACCTGTAGATCTCTTAGTTCATTCCTCAGGGACATTTTGGACATCTTTATCATATTAATCAAATGTAACATAGTTTCTTAAACTTTCTTGGCTCACTTAGGAGCATGATCTTGTATTCTCAGAATTAACAACGTTCGCCCATAGATTTCCTCTCTTGGAGCTTGGACTGATGGACGACAATGTCCACTTTAAATCATAATTCGTGTTATGTTGGATCTTTTATACCAATTATAATAATCGGAAAATGGCATATATACACCATGTATGCATTCTATGTCATGCATTCTATGTCCAATGCAGTTTTTTTTTGCACAACTTGCGTCTTGATTCGCTATCTAATTTTGTATATCTAACTTGACGCTTGATCGCTCTCATTTATTTTACAGTTTTGGCTCATAGACTCCGATACGTTTACTTCATATATCTATCGAATATATCTATATCGCTATATATCTATATTAACACATTCTGGGGAGTGCCTTAAGCGCCTAGTATGTCTAACCTCATTCAAATTCCATCAAAACCTTTTGTTCAGCGTTTGACAAATTTAAAAAATTAAAGGTTTAAACATATTAGTATTAAGGAGAATATCATTAATTGCTTGTTAGAACAAAGATGTTCCAATTAAATCATTTTAAAGATTAATCGTAACATCCTATCGCTTTAAAAATTAAAAATAATAACTAATTAATTTTTAAATCTAAATTTTCCAGAATATTAATTATTATTACTGATCTTATATTTATTTATTTTATCTCGTGTAATATCCTATTCATCTCATATGGAGAGAATACTTCCGCTGAATATTGACTTAGGGATCTAATTTTATTTGATTTGTATAGAGAGAATCAAGCAATACAGTAAAAGATTTTAATATTCTAGCAATCAGTTCGAGCGTCCTACAAAATTATTTTGATATTCTAACGAAGTTTATTTTCGAATCTGTATCTAACTAATTCTTTAGATCCTTCAGCAAAATTATTTTTTTCATGCAGGACTGTTCAAATTGATCGCATTTTAAACAGTAAACCGATAGATCAAACTAAAAAAAAGTCTGAATTAACGCTAACATATTTTAGGCTTGTAGCACAAATCACAGCAAGCGACGAACAAGAAAGTCGCTTTACATCTGATCAAGCGACAAGATAATATGGCGAGTCCAGAATCTACACCGATTCTTCCAACAGACTGAATATAATCAGAGAATAATTTCTTAACAGAGAATCATTCTAACGCTGCACTTTTAGTTGCTTTTAGCTAAAATAAAAATTTTATTTATATAATCTTCTGTAAATTATGTTTTTAGACAATATTCAGAGTTGTGATAATAAACTTGTTTTTATAATAACATAGCATTAAGACCTGGTTTGGCTCGTAGCCCTAAATTTATTTTTAATTTTATAAATTATTTAAGTCTTTTTTCTTATATTATTTCTTATTAAAACATTATTCATATCAACATTGAACATTGGAATTAGCTGCTCTACGATGAAAATAAAATGAGTAAAATTTTATAAACATAATAATTTCTTTATTTATGCTTTGTTTTTAATTGTCCAAAATATTTCGTTTTTTTATATAATCTTCAAAAATATTTGATTAATTTTAACAATTTAACAGAGTTCACTATTGTTGTTAGTACTATTATTATTATTATTATTATTATTATTATTATTATTATTATTATTATTATTATTATTATTATTAAAAAATTTAATAGTCATTGCTGTATTGATACTGCACTGTGACGAATTGGTATTTATTCATCGCTATTTCGCGTAGCCAACGCGGTATGAGACGAATACATACAGAGCACGTATATAGAGACGATTTCATTTATATCTGAAAAATGATTTTTCGTGATTTTAATACACATCGTTATTTTTAGCGTAAAATGCTCTTTAATTTTCGACATATAAAAATTAAAAAATTTTTGAAAATGTGAGGTGGGAGTATACAATAAATAAAAAACATTTTTTTTTAGTTATATAGTATTAGTTATATAGTACAAAGTACTCTTAAAGTCATTCAATTTTCATTCTGGAAAATTTTTTCTATTTTTTATAGTTTCGAAGATATTCACTTTGAAAGAAAAAGACCGATTTTTTCAAGAGAAGTTTCCACCCCTTTAAGGTGTGACTCAACCGATATAAAAAAATATGTATATCTCCTATTTTTGTCCATAAAATAACATATTAAAATTTCATTTAAATCCGGAGGGGGATATCTTCCTTTGAACGATCGTTTAATCTAATAATCATTTTATATATGATTTTTGTTTTTTATGAAAAAGTGGCTTTCTTATACAATACATTATGAGAATGTTGAGCTTTGACGAATATTATATGAAGTAATTATTAAGTAATAAGATTGCTATATGAATTTGTCAATAATGCGATCACATCGCGTTATTGAACGTATAAGTTATGTTGGATTAATGTAATGTGATTTCATCAATTAAATACGAGACTGTCAATTATAGCCAAAGTTAGATGTTTAGAGTAATACATTAATATGTATTTTAAACAATTATCAGAGCTATAATTGCCAATTATTTTCAGACTTGTAACTCAATTAATCTGAGATGCTAATGAAATTCCCCAAAATTAAATTAAAATCTGTAAAGAATTATTGTGAAAAATATTACCTAGACCAGGAATTAAATTCGAATTTCATATATACTCTACTGCTCCTCAGAGACTAGCACTTCTCACAGATAAAAATATTTATTATTATTTTTAATTTAATGTGAGGAGGATTATTAGTATCTCAGATCGTTGCAAGTTTGAACATAATCGGCGTGTAATCAAAGTTCTGAGATAAATATATATAAAAATATTGATTACCCTAAATATTTAATTTTAGCAGTAATTGTTTGTTTTAGCAGTAGTTGATTTATTTATGTAAACGGTCCTGTTTCAAATATTAATATTTTGTAAGCGTGTTCAATAAGACTGAGGATATTATTTCAGAAAATAAAAATAACGTATTGCAAAAAATAACTCAGTTTGTTGCGATTAATTTGGTAGAAATTTTAAATGTTTCTTCAAAAGACACTATTGAGACAAATCCGAAAATCGATCAACGACAAAGTCATAATAGTATATCTATACAGATATCCGGTAAATGTTCATTGTTACTCTTCAACATAGCATATTATTATTGATGAAATATTCGACTTAAATTTCAACATTCTCCTCCATGTATTATAAATAAGGAAGCCATTTCTTCATTATCTCGTTCAAATTAAATAATTTTATAGGCTTTGAAAGAGAAAGTGTAAGAATTAACGCAAATGTTGTGTAAAAAAAAAATACTAGATTTACATTACATTAAATGTGTACAATATAAGTAATGATATTTTCGTAAGTTTTATTTCCTAAATTTACATTAAATGCATAAAGATAAAGAAGAGAAAAAATTTAATATATTTCGGATTTATTTGATGTAAATTTTGAGAATCTAATTTGCGAATTATACGTTCACATATTAATGTAATGTTAATTTAAATGAATACGAATATATCTCAGCATATTATATCTTAATATTTTTTATGTACAAATATACGTATACAAATTGTACAATTAAGTGTCTCTTGATATAAAGAAAAAAATGTGTATTGACGTATATATTAACTTACCTTCTTAAAAATGGTAAACAAAAGCGCTAAGAATACATGCTTCATGCAAAAAAGACTATTTTATGAAATTATAAAACTCAAATGGTACTATCTTTATTGTACCAAATAAAAAGTAAAACCCAAGTGTGCGGTACTATTTCGATTATTTTATAACTCAAGTAGAGTATTATTTTTATTATTATTTAACTTTAATGATATATCATATGTATAAAAAATTTAATATCAACGTGCGTGCGTGCGTGCGTGCGTGCGTGCGTGCGTGCGTGCGTGCGCGTGCGTGCGTGTGTGTGTGTGTGTGTGTGTGTGTGTGTGTGTGTGTGTGTGTGTGTGTACAGGATGTCCCTTAAAAAATCACACATTATGAGTAGGTAGAACCGACCTGAGTCGAAAAGTCCTCTATCATTTTGCATTTAGTACAATAGTTAATAAAATATTAATATTTAAGGATGACCGAATACGCGTTTCCGCCTGGCCTACTACTACTGAATGTACGATCCACCAATCGCGCGAGCCGCAGGGAGCGGGGATAGCCTGGCAGGCGCGTTGTTCGAGTTATACATTTAGAGATTCGCCTATGGATTAGTCGAATAGAGGTACATATTCGGCTATCTTCGAACATTAATATCTCGTTAATTATTGTGTCAAACTGTAAAATAGTACAAGACTCAGTTAGGTCCGTTTTACCTGCTCATGAAAGATGATGCCAAATTTTAGTGTGTATACCCTGTACACACACACACACACACGCGCGCGCGCGCGCGCGCGCGTTTGGAATATTTTTGAGAATTTTTTCGGATTTTTAAGTAAATATTTTTCATTTATTTACTTAAAGTTAAAAAATTGATTTTTTTTCATAATATTTATTTTTACTCATAAAAATTAACTTTTTTATTTAAAAGTACGAGAAAAATCCTAAAAAATTCATGTATGCAAAAATTTTATATATTTTATAATTTTAACTACAAATGACAACAAAAAGAGAACTCCTTTAAATAATCTCCAATATCTTAGGTGCAAGGCATATAATATTTATTTTTTTTTCAACATTATACAATATGCCCACTTACGTTTTTATGATTATTTTAAAGATCCCAAACAGTTTATTTTTAGGTGGACTCCTTTCACGTGGAGTATCCCATATGTATGTATGTATGTATACAAAATGGTTCCAAATTTTGGCTCCATCTGTCCTGGCAGGTAGAACGGAATAAAGTATTAACTAACTTGATTTGGCATTTTATTTTAATATTTTTAATTTATAAAGAGATTTTTAAGAAGAAAATTTTTAAGATTTCGTTTTAGCCTTCTAGCGTAAGCAAATGATTGCAGACGACTTACTGCAGTGTGATGTCTCGCACTTGTTAGCCAATCAAAATTGTTTTCTCAAATTTCAAATATCATTAAACTTTATTTTAGTTTTTTAGTACCTACCTATTGATAAAAATTACAAATTATAGTGTATTAGACAATATATTAGAAATTTATAATAATGCATATTATTGTATATAACAAAAAAAATATATTATTTTTTTTATGCAAACTCCCTATTGCGATAGCAAATATTGGGCGCTTTAGAAATTAATATCTCGATTGCGAAAATTGGGAAATGATTGAGAATTTTCGAAAGCTCAATTTAGTTTTCACTTTAAAACGGTTCATTATGGTAACTCATACGACAAGTTTCATCGGTTTAATTAAATAATATATTTTTTACGCATATGACACACATACGCACAAAAATATATTATTTAATTAAACTGATGAAACTTGTTTAATTACACGTTTCGATCTACATTATGTCATTCTCAATATTTACCAAATTAAAAAATATAATATATCCATAACGATTAAAATTGATACATAGTATAAATGTAAAAAAATCGTGGGCTTCCCAATTTTCGCAATCGAGATATTAATTTTTAAAGCATCGAATATCCACCATCACAACTGCTTGGCGCGCTGGGAGTGAGGATTGCCTAGCTATCAAGTGCCCCGCGCCGCGCATATCGCCACGAAGTTCCATATCATGACTTGTTCAGCATGTCTGCCAAGCTATTCCCCCTCCTCGCAACCATATGCCGAGCCATCAATCGGCGTACACTTTGGCATTAATAGACCGAACGGACGCGCTTATTCGGCTATCTTTAACGAACAGTATCTCGTTAACTATTGCGAGCATTGCAAAATGATAAAGAACTTTTCGACTTAGTTTAATCTGTTCTAGCTACACAAAAACAATTGGTAAAAATTTTCTGGACACTGTATTGAGTACAATGAGTTATTTTTTTTATATTACATTTTATCATTTGCTCCAATTTCGTATAACTTTTTGTACTCATATATATATATACATATATATATACATATATATATATATATATATATATATATATATATATATATATATATATATATATATATTTTTTCAGTGTTTTAGAGTTTTTTTTTATGAGTATTTGCTCTATATGTTCAGAA